>UOEL01000040.1_pt1 | contig 14718 bp, 13 predicted proteins | sample 1989351 | NCBI WGS metagenome assembly UOEL01 (sample SAMEA4712195, study PRJEB27164) | hydrothermal vent metagenome | biome: marine basaltic hydrothermal vent biome; feature: marine hydrothermal vent; material: mineral | place: Pacific Ocean | collected 2011-06-14/2011-07-23 | depth 1719 m
GAACAATACTTTCAATACAAATCAGCTGCTCGTTTATTGATGTGGGGCGTCTACCTCCCGACACTTCGGGGCCGCCACTCGAGCATAGAACAATACTTTCAATACAAATCAGCTGCTCGTTTATTAATGCGGGGCGTCTACCTCCCGACACTTCGGGGCCGCCACTCGAGCAAACCAAATATTAAGGACTGCGAAATTAAAAAATAATTTGATTTTCCGCCTAAAAATGTTGAGAATTATCTGTGGCAACTAAAATAAATTCTTAAGTTTGCACCTCTCTTTGAAAAGGGGGGGTCAATAAACTAAATAACAATACGTTATCTATGCCCTATCAAGTACCCGAACCTAAAATTTTTGCCTGTACGAACAGTATCGTATTGGCTCGGAAAATAGCGAAATCATATGGTGCGGATTTGGGCAATGTTCATATCTCACGATATAGCGATGGAGAATTTCAACCTTCGTTTGAAGAATCGGTTCGTGGGGCGCGGGTATTCTTAATCGGTTCCACTCACCCAAGTTCTGAAAATTTGATGGAATTGTTATTGATGTTAGATGCCGCCAAAAGGGCATCGGCAAGACATATAACCGCCGTAATGCCGTATTTCGGTTGGGCGAGACAAGATAGAAAAGACAAGCCTAGAGTGCCTATAGCGGCAAAATTGGTCGCTAAGATGTTGGAGACCGCTGGTGCTACGCGAATCATAACGATGGATCTGCATGCAGATCAAATTCAAGGGTTCTTTGAAAAACCGGTAGATCATTTGTTCGCCTCGACTATATTTTTGCCCTATCTGAGAAGCTTGAATTTAGATAATTTGACCATTGCCTCGCCTGATATGGGGGGGTCGAAAAGAGCCTATGCCTATTCAAAAGCACTTACATGTGATGTGGTCGTATGTTATAAGCAAAGAGCCAAGGCAAATGTTATATCGCATATGGAACTGATAGGTGATGTTCAAGGTAAAAACGTTGTCTTGGTAGATGATATGGTAGATACCGCTGGTACCCTGACCAAAGCGGCCGATTTGATGATGGAACGTGGGGCATTGAGCGTAAGGGCCATTACCACACACGGACTATTGTCTGGTGATGCGTACGAAAAAATTGAAAAATCACAGTTGTTGGAACTGATCGTTACCGATTCGATTCCAATAGATAAGACCAGTGAAAAAGTTAGGGTATTGAGTTGTGCGGATTTGTTCTCAGATGTAATGAACCGCGTACATAACAATACCTCGATCGCATCTAAGTTTTTGATGTAGCCAGAAATTGGGTGCAGATCATCAAGAATTTATACATATTGAATTATTAATTTTTAACAAACACAATGAAATTATTTACAATCAAAGGATCCAAAAGAGAAAGCGTGGGCAAGGTAGCGACCAAAGCCTTACGTAATGCTGGAAAGGTCCCTTGCGTACTATACGGCGAGGGTGAACCGATACATTTTTCAGCCAGTGAATTAACGTTCAAGCCATTGGTATTTACGCCGAATATCTATATATCGAATATAGATTTGGGCGATGATAAAACATATGAGACTATTTTACAAGACATACAGTTTCATCCTGTAACCGAACGTATATTGCATATTGATTTTTATCAATTGAAGAAAGGAAAAGAACTTACACTTGATGTGCCTATCAAAATAGAAGGATCGGCTATTGGGGTGAAAAATGGAGGTGCATTTATTTTTTCCAATAGAAAGGTTTCGATTACTTCAATACCGAAGAATATTCCTGATTTTATTCTAGTAAATATTGAAAACTTAGATATTGAAAATAGTTTTTCTATTCAAGACCTTGAAGATGTTGAAGATTTGGTAATCAATCATTCTGATGATTTTGTTATTTGTAGAATTGCTGCACCAATGGCTGAAATAGTTGAGGAAGTAGTAGAAGAAGAATTGGCAGAAGGCGAAGGAGGAGCTACAACTGAAGGTGAAGAAGGTACTGCTGAAGGAGGCGAAGGCGCTGGTGAAGCACCAAAAGCAGAAGAAGGTAAAGAATAAGCTGTATTCCAGTATTTACTACAAGCATCCGTCAATTGGCGGATGCTTTTGTATTTTTATGGTGGCACCAACAGCTATTGCACATGTTTCAATTTTTTAAATCTTTATTTGGTAGTGATCCATTACATCTGAAAGAAACGGATACCATGAAAAAATTTTTAGTCATAGGCTTGGGAAATATCGGCAGCGAATATGCCGATACACGCCATAATATTGGCTTTAAGGTATTGAACGCTTTGGCAGATCATCAAGAGTTCGCCTTTGAAACCGCACGATTGGGTGATGTGGGTGTATTTAAGGTAAAAGGCCGCAGTGTATTGTGCCTAAAACCCTCTACGTATATGAACTTGAGCGGTAAAGCCTTGAAATATTGGATGGAAAAAGAAAAAATACCCTTGGAAAATATCTTGGTAGTGGCCGATGATATTCATTTGGCCTTCGGTACCATTCGGTTAAAGACCAAGGGCAGCAATGGGGGACATAATGGTTTGAAAAATATTGAAAGCGTTTTACAGACGGCGACTTACAATAGGTTTCGTTTTGGTGTAGGCGCTGACTTCGGTAAAGGAAGACAGATTGATTATGTACTGGGAAAATGGAACGAGAATGAAAATGAAAAAATGGAGGACCGTCTTAAAAAATCTACCGAACTCATACGTTCTTTTGTACTGGCGGGCGTGAAAAACACAATGAATGAATTTAACGGTAGTTGAATTTCTAAAGCATCCTAAAGTCGAAAATTCCTGAATCAGAAGTATTTCCTTCTCGATCAATGGTAACTATTTTCCAATAATACACTGTATCTGAAGTAACTGATACTTTATGTGTTGAAATATTGGCATTTGTGGTTTCTACCAAAGTAGCAGGGGGTGTTTCAGTCGAAAAATAGACTTCATAACTGGCGATATCATTTTCTACATCAGCACCTGACCATTCTAAGGTTACATCATTATTAGAATCTTTAAATGCATTTGAACCCGATTTTGGTTCTACAATGGTAGCAGGAAAAGGAGCGTATGTAGTATCAAAGCCCGAGTTGTAAAATTGCCAAGTACTACTTGAAACGGTTTGTAACACCTCAGAATTTTTAGAGATCACCAACCAAGAATACGGTGCTCCCTTATCTAAGGGCAGTATGGCAGAGGTACTTGGGGTGCTTATGGCCTGGGTAGTGTTCGTGGTTATATTAGTGACCCGAAGTTCATAAGTTTCGGTATGGTTCGCTGTTTGCCATCTGAATTCAACCTGACTGGTAGTTGCGGTCAATTCTTCTCCGGTAGTACATTCTGAATTATTGTCAGGGTATGCCAAATTTGAAATCTCAGGTGAATTGGGAGTGTCTTTTTTTTTGCATCCTATCAAAAGAATAGCGACTAAAAGAGTTAATAGTATCCTCATTGCTTAATTACTTTTGATGTTCCTTTTATGTTCTTTCCTTCAAACTTGATATAGTACAGTCCTGTTGCAAGAACGGTAAGATCCAATTCTAATTCAGCGCCATCAACCTGATACTTTTTACTTTGGATTAATCGTCCGTTTAGCGCAAAAATGTTAATGACAACATCTTCGACATTGGTGCCGAACGATATTTTCACAAAATCGGTGAACGGGTTCGGATATACAATAGGTTCATCAGAAACAAAGAATTGTTCTTCGTAAGATCCTTGACAAGAAAGGTTTGTAAATATTTTCAGTACGTTACCACCATCTTTCAATTCAAGTGTGATTTTTGAGGCCTCGGTCTGAGTGAGTATACCGTTCAATTCTATATTGTAAAGATCAGACCCCTGCAATTGTAGTTCAACGATTTTACCGTTCAATGAAACCTTAGAGGAAACACCCAAAGCTTCGGGTTCTGAAATAACGATATCAAAACATTGTTCTTCATAGTTCAATGTGCCATCAGTACCCGTAATGCAAATGGTATAAGACCCCGCAGATAAATTTGTCAACGTATAGGGTTCAGTAAAAGTATCAGTAAGGTTGGTGCCGTTTCCAGTAACCGTAATCGTATAGTCTAAAGGTAGTTTGATGCCTATCTCAACTGAGCCATCGTTGTTCATGCGGCAAGATTCACTGCGTACCTCAAGAGAAAAATTATCGTTCGGAAAAATATTTATGGGGCAGCCGGTAGTATCTACCTGTGTACCTTCCGGTGTGCCCAAACACAGATCGAGACCATCATCGAAAACACCGTCATTATCTGCATCGGGTCTGAATTGGCCTTCCACGCAAACATCCAAAGAAAATGATTTTAACGAGCCACCGTCATTGGACGCCACGTCATTGACAGTTAATACCCATTCCCCTAACAATGACTCTCCGTTAAATGAGTCTAAAGAACCCAAAGGTTTTACAGTGCCCGAAATTGCGGGATTTCCGTTGCATATAAAACCAGTTGCACTACTGTCAAAAGTGGCATTAAGATTTCTAAGATCGCTACATGAATTAGAGATAAGAACTACAGTGGTACCTGAAGGGGAAGTCAATGTGACCAACAGGTCAGAGAGAAAAGTATGGTCAATATTGAGGTTGACATCAATATCGATTACCTTTAAATCTTCGAAAAATGCTATTTTAGATGTTACCGTGGGCGTACCTGAAGCAGAAATAGCCTTTGGTAAGTCATTAACTGTTTTTGTGGTGCAATCTACCTGAATGGTCGTAAAACTGAACGGTAAACTAAAAGACCCCTCACCACAATCATTCTCTGGCTCCACACGCCAGAAGTAGGTTGTCTCGTTCTGTAAATTGGATGGTACGAATGAATTGGTCACTACGGTCGCGGCTTCAACAATGTTGGTAAAGGTCGCATCGGTCGCCACCTGAATGTCATAGGATGTTGCCAGAAAATCAGCTTCCCATTCCAGCAACATACTTGTTGATGTGTTTGTTAATCCGTCTGCAGGGGCTACCAAGGTTACATCGGTAAAATTGGCATCTAAGATGTTCAGGTCGATCGTTATCTGTTTTGTAAGACTGGCGGTGGCCGCCAATATTCGGATCGGGTAACTGCCCACTGCAAGATTTTGCGTATTGCTAAATGTTATCGCTACTGGGGTACCGGTAGCAGTTGCAGTTGCAGGAAAAAATGAAATATCGATTCCGTCAGGCGGTGTTACCACACTAAATGTTGCCTCCTCGTTAAAACCAAGGTGGCTTTCATAGTTAAACGGTACCACTAGATTATCGGGTTGGCATACCTCGTGTTCCAAGTTGGCGAAATTCAATACGATCTCGAAAGCATCAATGGTGAAATCGGCCGAATTGACGGCAAAAAAGATATTGTTGTTTGCCTTGACCATTATTCGCGCCTCGGTGGTAGGTTCACTTGGCACCACAACGGTACGGCTACCATCGTTGAGTACATTCTCTGCTAAAATAATGGGAAAGGTAAGTCCGCCATCTATCGATAACATGATATCGACCGTTTGTGCATTTATGGGTGCTAAATTGGTATTGGCGACGTCCCATATAATCTCTTCGGTTCCTCCGGCAACGGCAACGGCGCTTGTTGCATGCGAGGTGACCACAAATGGCCCAGCGCTATTTTCGACGAATAGGTTGACCAAATCAGATACTACCTGTCCGCCACCAGAAGCATTGTCACGTACCGTTAACGCAAAATTCATTTCGCGCTCAACATCAGAGACGGTTTCCCAAGCAGAATTAACAGTAGGTGCGGTTTGGGTCAGGTTGCCTTGTAGCACACTCGTCAATTTCGGAAAATAACGTTTTGGATCTGTCGATGGTTTTTGAGACCTGAAATTACTGCCTACCGGGTTGTTGGGCCCGAAAGTGGACTGTGGCACAATACCACTATCGATCTGTTCCCAGGCATAGGTCAATACATCGTCAACATCTACATCGGTTGCATTACCGGTAAGCACAAAGGCCGTTGATCTGGGTATGGTAAAACTACCTGTGAGTGTAATAACGGGTGGGTTGTTTGTCAGGTCGATGATCTCTGCACAACTAACGGTCGCCATATAATCGGTGATCTGTTCAATACTGACGTAATGAAAATAGTCATCTCCGTTCGAGGCTACATCATTGATGCCCGTAATGCCAGCGTAGCCCATAATCGTTGTGCCACTAGCAGGCTCAACCTGTACATTGGTTCCTTCAGATTCATGAGACCAAGTATGATTGGCACCCAATTGATGGCCCATTTCATGCGAAACAAAATCAAGATCGTACAAATCTCCTTCAGGGTTTGGGCCTGATGCATAGGCGCTGCCTTTTTTACTGTCATCACATACAGCAGCAATAAAACCAGCATTGCCATTGCCTTGGTCGGCCCTGTTGAACAAAATTCCAAAATCATAATTTGCAGCGCCAATGGTATTGGTCAATGTACTTTGCACTTGAGGGCTAAAATTACCGGTATAGGGATCGGTACTGGCATTGGTAAAAATAACGGTGTCTGTATTGGCCACCAGTTCCAAAGTAATTCCTAAATCTGTTTCAAATACTTCATTTATACGTGTTACCGTTGCGTTTATAGCAGCAAGGGCGTCGGCAACAGCGCCCCCGTGATAGCTGGTATACTCACCCGATGCGGTTACCGCAAGTCTCAGTTTTCTCAATACTTGATCGTCGACAGACTTTAGGGTCTTGCCCCCAAAACCCTTTTTTACCGTTGATTTTGTTTTACAGGTAAATGAGGTGCCAACAGGTGAATCTGAATCTCTAGTATAGAGAATGTACTTGTTGTCAGGTGTCTTTTGCATAAACGTAGTACCCCTGCCATCTGCATGCACTGTCATACTCTGAATGCCTTTGTGTGAAATGCTGAAACGAATTTTATCTTTTGAATCGCCAAGAGCGTGGCCAACGTACGATTTTATCAAAGGGTATTTTGCAGATAGTTCAGGTGATAATACTGGGGCCTCATTGATTTGAAAAGGAACCATTTCACCTAGTTCATTCGGAAAATAAACGATTTTACGGTTTTTTGTAGCGGCAGACCCTGAATACAATTTATTAAAGAAAAGATTTTTATCAAAAGAGAAGAGCTGTCCTTTTTTGATTTCAAAACGGGTCAAAAAACTTTGATCCATAGCTTGCTTCTTAACCTCTTGCTGCCAATAATCACTTTGGGCGGATCCGTAAAAGGAAAGAAATGCTATGGTAATTGTAAAAACAAGACGTAATTTTGCGCTCATTGGAGGGGTTTATCCAAACTCAAATATAAGTCTTTTTATTTTTTATTTTTCGTGATAACAGTCCAAAGCATCTTAAAATACGATAAAGAACACCTTACGGCCATTACCATTGGCACTTTTGACGGCGTTCATATCGGCCATCGTAAGATACTGGAGAGACTTGTCAAAAATGCTGCCACATCACGATTGAAATCGATGGTGCTGACTTTTTTTCCGCATCCGAGAATGGTCTTGCAAGAACAGGCCGATATCAAACTTTTGAACACCCTTGAAGAGAAGAGCAAAATTCTTGATGACTTGGGGTTGGATTATCTCATAGTACACCCCTTTACCAAAGCGTTTTCAAGGCTTTCGGCTACCGAGTTTGTAAGAGATCTTTTGGTGAACGGTTTAAAGGCCAAGAAGATCATTATTGGGTACGACCATCGTTTTGGTAGAAACCGAACTGCTAATATCAATGACCTAATCGCTTTCGGAAACACCTTGGATTTTGATGTGGAGCAGATTTCGGCCCAGGAAATCGATGAGGTATCGGTCAGTTCGACCAAAATACGAAAGGCTTTGGAAAGTGGTGATGTACTGACTGCCAACAAGTATTTAGGATATAATTATATGCTGACCTGCACTATAAAAAAAGGAAAAGGCCTGGGTAGGCAACTTGATTTTCCTACGGCCAACCTTCATATTGAGGAAGCCTATAAATTAGTGCCCAAAAATGGCGTTTATGTGGTACAAAGCGAGATAAAGGGCATTGTGGTTTATGGTATGATGAATATTGGTTATAATCCTACAGTATTTGGTACGGAAAAGAGTATTGAAGTCCATTTTTTTGATTTTAATCAAGATCTCTACGGCCAGAGAATTCAGGTCGACATTTTAGAACGTCTTCGCAATGAGCACAAATTCGAATCTGTTGATGCATTAAAAGAACAGCTTGCCAAAGACAAGAAGGCCTCATTATCATTAATCGCAAAGGCATGAGCCGATTAGGTCGTTTTCTTTTCGTTAAAATAGACAACTCGGCCTTGCTCGTTTTTCGAATTTTCTTTGGTATTTTGGTCGCTTTAGAGTGTTATGGTGCCATTGCCACTGGTTGGGTCGGGCATACCCTTGTCGAACCGAGGTTCACCTTTAGTTTTATCGGTTTTGAATGGTTACAACCTTTACCGGGTTATGGCATGTATTTTTACTTCTTTGTCATGGGCACTTTGGGTGTGTGCATCGCACTTGGTTATAAGTACCGTTTTAGCATCATTTCGTTTACAATATTATGGGCAGCCGTTTATTTGATGCAAAAGACATCCTATAACAACCATTATTATTTATTGTTGTTGATTTCGGGTATGATGTGCTTCTTTCCTGCCAATACGGGTTATTCTATTGACGCAAAACAGCATCCATCAATAAAAAGCGGTTCAATGCCCGCCTATGTGAAATGGGCGGTCGTCGCACAGTTGTTTTTGGTGTATACCTACGCTTCGTTGGCCAAACTTTATGGCGATTGGATCGACTTTGGCATTATAAAGATACTAATGCTGGGCAAGGCTGATTACTATGTGATCGGCGGGTTTTTACAACAACCCTGGGTACATAAGATCATTGGTGTTTTCGGCATTCTGTTCGATTTTCTGATCGTACCCGCATTGCTTTGGAAACCTACGCGAAAAATGGCGTTCTTTTTATCGTTGTTTTTCCATTTGTTCAACTCCATCGTTTTTCAAATCGGTATTTTCCCTTATCTGGCCCTCTCATTCTCTGTTTTCTTTTTTGAGCCAGAGACCATTCGAAAGATCTTCTTTAAAAAGAAGAAACCATTCAATTCAAGTGAAGTAACCCTTCCTCCATTTCAAAAAACCGTCTTATGGTTGGTAGGTGCTTACTTTCTTGTGCAACTAGTGTTGCCCATACGCCATCACTTCATAAAAGATGATGTACTCTGGACAGAAGAGGGACACCGCTTGAGCTGGCGTATGATGCTGAGAAGTCGCGGCGGTATGGGTCAATTTAAGATGGTGAACAAGGTCAGCGGAGTGGCAACAATTGTAAAATTTGAAGACTATCTCAGCAAAAAACAAAAAGGAAGAATCATGGGTTATCCTGATTTTATTTGGCAGTTTGCCCAACGTTTAAAAAGAGAATATGCTGAAAAAGGAGAAGATGTTGCCGTATATGCCATAAACTCAAAGGTGAGTGTCAACGGAAAAGCGTATAGGGCCTTTATCGACCCAAAGGCAGATCTGGGCAGCGAACCATGGAACTATTTTTGGCACAATGAGTGGATCCTGCCATCTGAAGGAGCGCACCCTTCTGAATAGTATTTTTAGAACCTTGAAACCCGTTAGAATTATTTCGATTTTTTAAAAATCAAATCTTCAAATGAGTTCATTATTTAATTAAGGTTAAATTTGCACTACAAAGAAAAGAACAATGATACAGCTACAGGCAATCAGAGATAACAAAGAGGGTATTGTCATTGCCTTGAAGAAGAGAAATATAGATGCAGCGCCCTTATTGGACGATGTACTTCGGATGGATGAAAAAAGAAGAACGACCCAAACCCGATTGGATGCTACCCTATCTGAATCGAACATAATATCTAAAGAAATTGGGATGCTCTTCAAAAGCGGAAAAGCCGAAGAAGCCAATGTTCTGAAAGAAAAAACAGTCGTTTTAAAAGAAGATTCGAAAAAATTGGGTGAAGATTTGAATGCAGCTACCGAAGAACTTCTGGCACTTTTATATCAAATACCCAATGTGCCACATGAGTCAGTTCCCTCCGGAAATTTAGAAGACGACAACGAAGAGATTTTCAAAGAGGGTGAAATACCCACCTTGGAGACCGATGCCTTACCACATTGGGAGTTGGCTAAAAAATACGACATCATTGATTTTGAGCTCGGGGTAAAGATCGCCGGAGCCGGTTTTCCTGTGTACAAAGGAAAAGGCGCCCGGTTGCAACGTGCCTTGATCGCTTATTTTTTAGATAAGAATACCGAGGCGGGCTATACTGAAATACAAGTGCCCCATTTGGTCAACGAGGCATCTGGTTTTGGAACAGGGCAATTACCCGACAAAGAAGGGCAAATGTACCATGTGGGCATAGATGACCTGTATCTGATACCCACCGCCGAAGTGCCTGTGACCAATATATTTAGAAACGAGATCCTTAACGAAAAAGATTTTCCCATAAAATATACCGCCTATACCCCTTGTTTTAGAAGAGAGGCCGGCAGCTATGGGGCACATGTTAGGGGCTTGAACCGTTTACATCAATTTGATAAGGTCGAGATCGTTCGTGTAGAACATCCTGAGAAATCTTATGAGGCGTTGAACGGTATGGTAGAACATATAAAGAATTTACTGAGAGAACTAAAACTGCCATATCGAATTTTAAGATTATGCGGTGGTGATCTCGGTTTCACGGCCGCCCTAACCTATGATTTTGAAGTCTTTTCAACTGCCCAAGACCGTTGGTTGGAAATTAGTTCGGTCTCTAATTTCGAGACCTATCAGGCCAATCGGTTGAAATTGCGCTATAAAGATGAAAACGGAAAAAACCAGTTGGCACATACCTTGAACGGCAGTTCTTTGGCTTTGCCAAGGGTATTGGCAGGTATTTTAGAAAATTACCAGACCGCTGACGGTATTCAAATTCCGGAGGTCTTGATTCCCTATTGCGGATATGATAAAATCGATTGACATGAAAGTAATTTCCTTTTTTGCAGTTTTTTTTTTATCGATCGGGGCATTTGCCCAAGATGAATTTTTGGCAAAACGATATTTTGAAGATGGCGATTACGAAAAGGCGGTTGTTTTTTATGAAAAATCGGTAAAGAAGAATCCGCGTAGAGCCGATTACATTGAAGGCCTTATTGCCTGTTACCAGCAATTGGAACGATATGCCGACGCAGAGGTGTTTTTGCTCAAAGAAATCGATAAAGACCACCCCAATCCTACTTTTTATATTGAACTGGGGTATAATTACACCTTGCAGAACATTCCTGAAAAAGCGAATCGATACTATGACAGGGCAGTTTCAATGATAGATGAAAACCCCAATTACGGGCATGGTATTGGCTTTCGTTTTCAGAAATATGCCCTGTTGAACTATGCTACAAAAGCGTATTCACGGGCAATGGAACTCAACCCAAAATTGGATTTCAATTTTCAAATGGCACGAATTTATGGTGAACAGGGCAATATTGAAAAAATGTACAGTTCGTACCTAACCCTCATTGTCGAAGGAAAATCATCAATGTCAAAGGTGCTGCGGAACATAGATGATTTTGTGACTTCAGATGCCGAGAATGAAAATAATATCAAATTGAAGATCTTACTTTTAAAAGGAGCCCAAAAGAATCCAGATGTTATATGGAACCGATTGTTGAGTTGGCTTTTTATACAACAAAATCAATATGCTAGTGCCTTTCGCCAAGAAAAAGCTATCTATAAGCGCATAGACGGATCCTCAATGCAACGCCTTGAAAACCTTGCTGACATCGCCTTAGAAAATACCGAAATTGAAATCGCCCAAAGTATTTATGAATACATCATTGATAATGCCAATGACGAGGTCACCAAATTGAATGCCCAATTGAATAGTATCGATATTCAAATATTGCAAGGCGGTGAAAAACAATTAGCGGCAGTACAGCAGCAGTACGATAAATTGATAACGGTGCATGGGTATAAAAGCCAGACCCTGCAGTTACAGATTGCCTATGCCAATTTTTTGACCTTTAAAAAAGACACTCCCGAACAGGCTATCAAGATCCTGAAAAATAGTTTAGAACTTCCGTTAAATGCCCGTGGTACCGCTTTTGTGAAATTGGCTTTGGGCGATATTTTGGTTTTCAATAAAAAATTCAACGAAGCCTTGATTTATTTTTCGCAGATCCAACGAAGCCTAAAAAACGATGTTTTGGGGCAAGATGCCCGTTACAAAGTAGCACAGACCAGTTTTTACAAGGGTGATTTTGATTGGGCGTTAACACAATTGAAAGTGCTTAGAAGCTCAACTTCGCAATTGATAGCGAACGATGCCATGCAATTGAGCTTGTTGATATCAGACAATTCATTGAAAGATTCTACCCAAACCGCACTTAAAAAATATGCCCGGGCAGATTTATTGGCCTACCAGAACAAGACAAGGGAAGCAATTACTACTTTAGACGAAATCTTGCAAAATCACAAGGGAGAAAAAATAGAAGATGAGGCACTTTTAAAGCAAGGTGAACTTCTAGAAGCCATACAAGATTACGAGGCTGCAAAATTCAACTACCAAAAGATAATCGAATTTTATGGCGATGGCATTCTGGCAGACGATGCCCGTTTCGCACTTGCAGAGCTGTACAGAAACATCTTGAACGAACCCGAAAAAGCAAAAGAGCATTACGAGAAAATAATCTATAACTATCAAGACAGTTATTATTTTCCACAGGCGCGGCACCACTTTAGGGTGTTGAGGGGAGACAGTATTAATTGACCATTATTGGTTCGTTCAGCGTAAGAAATGGAAAAAGACTTATCTTTACTATATGGGACTACTAGAAGAAATCACTAAAAAAAAGGTGGAGTTTTTGAAGTTGTGTAAAAATCATAACATCAAAAGTCTATATGCTTTCGGATCTTCAATAGCCAAAACCTTCAATGTGGAGAAAAGTGATATCGATTTTCTTATAGAAGTTGAAGAGGAAGACCCCCTGCTAAGAGGTGAAAACCTTTTGTCGGTATGGGATAAGTTTGAAGAGTTTTTTCAAAGAAAAATAGATTTACTCACTGCTTCATCACTAAAAAACCCTGTGCTAAAGCGTAATATTGAAGCCACAAAAATCTTGATCTATGACGGAAAAAGGCAAAAAATATCTTTCTGATATTTTAATAGCGACCGAACTCATAGAAAATTTTGTCGCTGACACCAAAGATTTCAAGGAATACGAAGGTGATTTGAAAACGCAAAGTGCCATAGAAAGACAGCTGGCCATTGTGGGTGAAGCATTGAACAAGCTGAAATCTGTCGAACCCAACTTAATTCTCCAGAACGACAAACAAATCATTGCTTTTAGAAATAGGCTTGTGCATGCTTATGATCGTATTGACAATTCTATCGTTTGGGGGTGGTTGTTAAAAAATATCTTTCAAAACTTAAGGAAGAGATTGCTAAACTACAATAGATATTGAAGCGAATACCTGCCCTTGTAAACTAATTAAACTCTCTATGTACATATACAACGTAACGACGAACATTGAAGAATCGGTTCATGACCAATGGTTGGTGTGGATGAAGGAGACCCATATACCCGATGTTTTGGCCACTGGTAAATTTCTAAATGCAAAAATGTGCAGGGTCTTGGTAGAGGAAGAAGCGGGCATTACCTATTCGGTTCAATTCACTACTATTGATAAAGAGACGCTTGAGAAGTATTATACAGAAGATGCGGATCGATTACGGCAAGATGCATCAAAGTTATTTACGGGCAAATTTGTTTCATTTAGAACAGAACTTGAGATTGTCAATGAGCAATAATAAGGCATGGGCAAAAAGAAAAAATATTTTCGTACATGGAAAGAAGATAGCCCAATAAAGGCTAAAAAATATCTTGGGCAGCACTTTTTGAAAGATGAGGGGATCGCCCAAAAAATTGCAGAAACGCTCTCTTTTGAAAGATATACGAATGTTATTGAAATTGGGCCGGGTACGGGGGTACTCACTAAATATCTACTGTTACATGATATTGATTTAGTGGCTATGGATCTAGATCCTGAATCTATCAAGTATATGGTTCATAACTTTCCGCTTGAACACCCAAAAGCAATGCAGGGCAAGAGTACGTTAAAAGTAATTGAAGGTGATTTCTTAAAGTACGATCTTCAAAATCTGTTTGGTGACGAGCAGTTTGCTGTTACGGGTAACTTTCCCTACAATATTTCTACCCAGATCGTATTTAAAATGCTCGAAATGAAAGCGCAAATACCCGAGTTTTCAGGAATGTTCCAAAAAGAAGTGGCTCAGCGAATCTGTGAAACCGAAGGCAATAAGACGTACGGAATTCTATCTGTTTTGGTGCAGGCGTATTATAAGGCAGAATATCTGTTTACGGTGCCTCCTGAAGTGTTCGACCCCGCCCCTAAAGTACAATCAGGGGTTTTGCGTCTTACTAGAAAAGATGATTTCACCCTTGATTGTGATGAAAAATTGTTCTTTCGAGTAGTGAAATCAGCTTTTAACCACCGTAGAAAAACACTTCGCAACAGTTTAAAAACCTTTGAGCTTTCAAAAGACCTAAGTGGTACTATTATTTTTGATTTACGCCCTGAACAGCTCAATGTTGCTGATTTTATTGATCTTACTCAAAAAATTGAGAACGATGTTTGACAATTCTTGGAATAATAATCAAAAAATGTTAGAAACAAGCTGCAAGTGGGCAGCTCAAAAATTCGGAGTTACGATGCCGTTTTTACAATATATTCAAATGCGCTATTTTACTTGATTAATATATTTTCCAACAACAACAACAACAACAACAACAACAACAA
>UOEL01000149.1_pt1 | contig 14443 bp, 17 predicted proteins | sample 1989351 | NCBI WGS metagenome assembly UOEL01 (sample SAMEA4712195, study PRJEB27164) | hydrothermal vent metagenome | biome: marine basaltic hydrothermal vent biome; feature: marine hydrothermal vent; material: mineral | place: Pacific Ocean | collected 2011-06-14/2011-07-23 | depth 1719 m
AATAACAAATGATTGTGGAGAATTTTACAACAGTTTTTAAACAGGTTTTACCGTGCAACGGTCTTTTTTTTATCGCAATACCAACTTTTTTACCAATTCCTTGCCCAGTTCCTCGTTGAGCATCACAATGATTTTTGATTTGCCATGGCTCAGTTCTTCACGTAGCACAGAAGATGAAAGCGAGACGAACAAGGTTTCACTACGAAGCTCTACGGCGGTCGTATAGTTGTTCACCCCATTGCCCATAAGTTTCGCCCATGCTTCGCGTGCACTGACTTTATCAATGCCCTTTTCCAATTTATTGGCCTTGATGAAGCCTTGTAGGGCTTCGCTCATATTTTGATGGTCATTTTTTCGTTTCGCCATTACTCGTTTACCTTAATAGGTTGAAACCGTTTGTAGGTATAGGTTAGGGTATCTTCGTTGATCACTGAAAAACTGTTTTGTGATATTCTTAGAATACGTTCTTCCCATTCGCTCATTTCGGTTTTGTAGTGTAATTCAAAGCTTCCGTCTGTTTCTACGATCGAAAAAAATTCTGTATCGTTTGAGGTGGTATAGCTTCCGTCAAATTTGGGTTGCATCTTTTTACGGAATCCTTTTAGGTTTTTCAATTCGATATAATCAATGACCGTATTTATTTTATAGTTCTTTGTCTCTCCGTTCGCGAAGGTCACTTTTTCTATTTCCCAATAGCCGTTCAAATTTTCAAGCTCTGTTTTTGAGACAGGGGTCGAGCATCCAACGAAAAGAAAAATCATCATTGACCATAGAATCTTTTTCATATTACAATTTAAATATTTTATAGGACTGATGAATGTTTTTCACGATATTTTCCGTTCGTTCGGCGTGGGTGTCACTGATAAAAATCTGGCCGAAGTTTTCATTGTCCACTAGGGCGACGATGTGGCCGACCCTATTTTCATCCAACTTGTCAAAAATATCATCTAGTAACAAAATGGGCGTGGTACTTGCAAGTTCTTTCATAAAATGGAACTGGGCGAACTTCAATGCGACCAAAAAAGATTTTTGTTGTCCTTGGCTCCCAAATTTTTTGATGGGGTGTTCACTTATTTTAAAACTGAGTTCATCTTTGTGAATGCCCACACTGGTATACTGCAAGGCCTTATCACGATCTATATTGTTTTGTAATAATGTGAGAAGGTTGTCGTTCAGTAATTTGCTGTCATAAGTTAGGGATACTTCTTCGTTTCCGCCCGAAATAGCGGTGTACTGTTCTTTGAAAATTGGGGTGAATGCCTCAATGAATTTGGCCCTCTTCTCGAAAATGGGCGTGCCATATTCGGTTAGCTGCTCGTTATAGACCGAAAGGGTAGTGGCATCAAAAGTGTGGTTGGCCGCAAAATATTTCAAAAGCGAATTGCGCTGCAACAGCACTTTATTGTATTTGATAAGGTTTTGTAAGTATGCTTTATCGGATTGCGAGATTACGCCATCCATGAATTTGCGCCGGGTTTCGCTGCCTTCTATTATAAGGTCTCTATCGGCTGGTGATACGATGACCAATGGCAAGAGGCCGATATGGTCAGAAAGGCGATCATAGGCCTTGGCGTTTCTTTTGATGATTTTTTTCGCTCCTCGTTTTAAGCTGCAAATGATTTTTTCTTCACGCTCGTCTTTTTCAAATGCACCGTCTATTACAAAGAAGTCGGTTTCATGCTTGATGTTTTGTGTAGCCACTGGATTAAAATAACCCTTGCCGAGCGAAAGGTGGTAAATGGCATCGAGAACATTGGTTTTTCCGACACCGTTTGGCCCTACAAGACAATTTGTTTTAGTGTCGAATTCAAAATTTTGCGATTCAAAATTCTTGTAATTGATAAGCGATAAGTTCTTTAGAAACATTCTAGCTGGTAAAAATATTTTTAATCTATAAATTCTCTGACGGCTTGCCTGCCGGACAGGCGGGGTTTCTTATTTACCTCTCCTTAGGAGAGGTCGAAACTGCTTTTTTGCAGTTTCGGGCAAGGTAAAATACAATCCCGACCGTTCGGGACGGTTTTTGGCCCGAGGCAAAATGAAACCAACAAAACACATCTATAGCTCTGTCTCGAGGATAGTCGATTTCAAGAAATTTTTTATTTCGCTCGCTCTATTGCCCAGGAAGATGCAAAATATCGAAAAATAACGAATAAATACCCCTCTTGATTTCAATAAAAACTTTATTTTTGCGCGACCAATAATAATTCTGATGGCTACATATAAGAAGCGAGGTTATAAACCTAAAAACAAAGAGGAAGAACAACGATTCGATGAGAGCGAAAGCACAACGGCCGAGGTATTTGGTACGTTAGACGAAAGTGCATCGAGAAGTGAGGAATGGGTACAGAAGAACCAAAATTACATTCTCGGTATCATTGGCGTGATTGCGGTCGGTGTTTTGGCTTATTTGGCTTACGACCGATTTGTACAAACTCCCAAAGAGACCAGTGCAACAAATGAAATGTACTATCCGCAGCAATATTTTGATCAGGCCGTAAACAGTACAACGGCAAAAGATTCTTTGTTTAATCTTGCCTTGAACGGGGCCGAAGGTAAGTATGGCTTTTTAGATATTATTGATGAATACAAGGGTACTAAGGCAGCTAACTTAGCTGAGTATTCAGCAGGCATGGCGTTTTTGAATATGAACAAATACCAAGAAGCAATCGATTATTTAGAGAATTTTTCTTCTGATGATGCCATTTTGGGGGCTTTGGCAAAAGGAGGCATGGGCGATGCCTTTATGCAATTGGAACAGCCGGGTGATGCCTTGGGATATTACGAAATGGCAATTGCGCATAGCGAAAATGAGTATACTACACCTAAATATTTATATAAAGGTGGAGTGGCCGCTTTGGAATTAAAACAAAATGAAAAAGCCCTGAAATATTTTCAACGAATAAAAGATGAGTTCTCATCCTCTGATGAGGCAAGTACTATCGACGCTTTTATTGGAATGGCGAAAAGTGGAAAGTAAAATAACGCCATATTTCAAAACACATGGGTATTATGGCTACAGCAACTAAAAATCTATCGGTTTACGATAAGACAACAATCTTAAATGCGAAGAATCTTCGATTTGGGATCGTTGTTTCTGAATGGAACCATGAAATCACCGAAGGCTTATATTCAGGGGCTTTGGGAACATTATTGGATTGTGGCGCTAAAAAAAAAAACATTGTAAGGTGGAATGTGCCCGGTAGTTTTGAATTGATCTTCGGATGCAAAAAAATAATCGCCGTTGCCCAAGTAGATGCTGTTATCGCCATCGGAAGTGTTGTGCAAGGTGAAACCAAGCACTTTGATTTTGTGTGTAGTGCTACCGCCCAGGGTATTAAAGACCTGAACGTGAACCTCAATACACCCGTTATCTTTTGTGTACTCACCGACAATACCATGCAGCAGGCCCAAGAACGTAGTGGAGGCAAACATGGTAATAAAGGTACCGAAGCGGCTATTGCCGCTATCAAAATGGCAACGCTATAGTATATTGTTCTTAGATGGTGCAGCGAAATTGCATTCACGCTCTTTCCCGGTTTTATTTCCTCGAAAAATCTGTTAACAATTTTTGGCAGTTGAACAATGGCATATTTTTTGTTTTTGAGTAACTTTGAAAACCATGGGCTTCCTGAAAAAATTTATAGGATTACGCAAAAACAAGACTTTTGGTTACCAACCCCGTTTTTATGACGATAAGGGTGAGGGTAGCCCGTTTAAAATCGAATACAAATTCGATCAGTATAGAAGTACGGTTGGTTCTAACAAGGGCCTGAAAACCAAGTTGCGTAAAGCCATGGAAGATACCAAGCGCGAAGGCGATCGAAATATAAAAAAACGTATGGCGATCATTATTGCGATTTTGATATTTATTTTCTTGTATATCATAGATTTTGACCTCTCAATATTCTTCAGCTAATAATGGCAGATATCATCAAACTTTTACCCGATCATGTTGCCAATCAAATTGCGGCGGGCGAAGTGGTCCAACGACCCGCTTCGGTTGTTAAAGAGTTGTTGGAAAATGGCATAGATTCAGGAGCGACTTCTATAAAACTTATCGTAAAGGATGGGGGCAAGGTTTTGGTACAGGTGGTCGATGATGGTATGGGCATGAGTACCACTGACGCCCGATTGAGTTTTGAAAGGCACGCTACCTCGAAGATTAAAAAGGCAGAAGATCTTTTTAATTTGAATACCAAGGGTTTTCGCGGAGAGGCGCTGGCATCTATTGCCGCAATCGCCCATGTAGAGATGCAGACCAAGCCCGAAGACGATGAATTGGGTACGGTTATACGCATTGAGGGCAGCAAGATCACTGCCCAAGAGGTTGTCGCAACGCCCAAAGGGACTTCAATGGCGGTAAAAAATCTTTTTTTCAATATTCCTGCACGTAGAAATTTCCTGAAATCCAATCAAGTTGAATTTCGCCATATAACCGATGAATTTCATAGGGTCGCATTGGCGCACCCCTCAATTGCTTTTCATTTCTACAATAACGGAAGCGAACTGTTCAATTTACCAAAAAGTAATCACAGACAACGGATCGTCAATATTTTCGGAAACAGAATCAATCAGAAATTGGTGCCCGTCGATGAGGAAACCCAAGTGGTGAAAATATCAGGGTTTATCAATAAACCCGAATTCGCCAAGAAGAGTAGGGGCGAACAATTTTTCTTTGTGAACAATAGGTTTATAAAAAGTCCGTATTTGCACCATGCCGTAGTTGCAGCTTTTGAAGGGCTCATAAAACCAAATGCCTATCCGGGTTATTTTTTATATTTGGAGGTACATCCAGCATCTATCGATATCAATATACACCCCACAAAATCAGAAGTAAAATTCGATGATGAACATACCCTGTATGCCATTTTAAGATCGACCATAAAACACAGTTTAGGGCAGTTCAATATCGTGCCAGCATTGGATTTTGAACAAGATCAGAACCTAGAAACACCTTACGAATATAAAAACAGAAATGCCCCTCAGCCCGGTGTGACCGTAGATGCCGGTTTCAATCCCTTTCAAGAAAAGGCGCAAAAGAAAACAGCAATGCGATCGTACCAAGGTAAAGATACCATGGGCGGTCTGGCTTGGGAAGGGCTATATGTAGGTCTTGAATCGAAAATGGGCAAGGGCAGTACCTTCAGTAGCATGCAATTTGAGTCTGAGATGATCACAGGTTCTATTTTTGAAGACGACCTAGATGATGATGGATCAACAAGCACCACCTTTCAATTGCGGCGAAAATATATCGTTACTACCATTAAGTCGGGTATGGTGGTCATCGATCAGAGTAGAGCCCATCAGCGGGTACTCTATGAAAAATTTCTGAAGAACATTACGATCAAAGAAGCGGTAAGCCAGCAATTGCTCTTTCCGTTATCCCTTTCTTTTTCGAAACCAGATCGTGCGGTTTTAGATGAGATCAAAGAGAATTTGATGACCACTGGCTTTGTTTTTGGCAAGATGGATGGGGAAATCGTTCAAATCACCGGTGTGCCACCCTTGGTCTCTGAAAGTGAGGTGGGCATGGTTCTCGATCAATTGATTTCAGACTGTCAAATGGAAGTTGAAGGCGAAAGTTTTTCACAGACCGATATTTTATCGAAAACATTTTGTAAGACCCTTTCGGTGAAAACAGGGGAAGTGTTGGACAATGCCTCGCAGTTGGCTTTGGTAAATGATTTGTTCGCCTGTAAAGAGACTCGGGTAAGCCCTTTCAACAAACCCATATTTATTACGATAACCGAAAATGATATTGATAAAAAATTTATATAGATGAATCGATTGACCGAAGCCGTTAAGCACCTGCTTATCTTAAACGTATTGTTTTTTATAGCGACCTCGCTCTACGCAGAGCAAATGTACCAGTGGTTTGCCCTGTGGTTTCCGAAAAACGAAAATTTTCAATTATGGCAAATAATCACCCATATGTTTATGCATGGTCAAGGATTCATGCACATTGGGTTCAATATGTTCGCGCTTTGGATGTTCGGTGGCCCTGTTGAACAATATTTGGGAAAGAACCGCTTTTTGTTCTTGTATTTTTCTGCGGGATTGGGAGCAGTGTTTTTTCAATTGGGTTTTTACTATTTCAACTTCCTTCCCGTCTTTTCAGAATTGATCAGCTCAGGTTTGACAGGCGAGCAGATTGTTCAGATGTTGATTTCAAATGAGGCCATTGTTGGTTTGACCGAAGGGCAATTAACAGGTTTAAAAGAAATATATCCTATTTACAACGCATCAATGGTAGGGGCTTCGGGCTGTATTATGGGTGTTTTGGCCGCTTTTGGGGTGATGAATCCTGATGCTAAGTTGATGATGATTTTTTTGCCCATTCCCATAAAAGCAAAGTATTTTATCCCAGGAATTATTCTTTTGGATGTGGTTTCGGCAGTTACGGGCCAATCGTTTTTTAGTCCGAACAATACGGCTTATATGGCTCACGTGGGCGGTGCAATTATCGGATTTGTCATTATGTGGTACTGGAAAAAAAATCAGTTCAACCAAAATAGATGGAATTAATATGGTCAACGGAGGATTAAAATATCAATATGCTCGTTTGGGTATTTCAGAAAAGCTGATAGCGATCAATGTTGTGGTTTTTGTAGTGATGGGGCTAGTGTCCGCTTTGATTGCACCTGATGTTCAAGACTGGTTTGCGCTGCCAAAAGATTTCTTCGATTTTCTGATGCAGCCATGGTCAATAATTACGTATTCGTTTTTGCACGGTGGCATTTTTCATATACTATGGAATATGTATATTCTTTATGTAGCCGGGCGCATTCTATTGAACCTGTTTGACGGAAAACGCTTTTTGAACATCTACTTTTTGGGAGTCATTTTAGGCGGATTCCTATTTATGCTCAGTTATAATATTTTTCCAACGCTTATGGGTGTGAACACTTCGTTGATCGGTGCTTCCGCTGGTGTTACGGCGGTGTTGATTTTTGTATGTGCCTATTTGCCAAATAATGAGGTTCGTGTTTTCTTCTTTAATGTCAAACTCTGGCAAATTGGGGTCTTCGTTGTTTTGATGGATCTAATTCAAATTCCCCTGGGGGGAAATATAGGTGGCCGAATCGCACATTTGGGGGGGGCTTTGTTGGGCTATATATATGCCAGACAGTTAATGCAAGGGCGTGATATAGGTGCTGGTTTTTCAAATTTCATTGATGGTATTGCCAATATGTTTAAAGGAGGAGAGAAAAAAGCACCCTTGAAAACGGTACACCGAAAACAAAAGATCTACGCTGAGTGTGACCGAAGATCTGCTAAGTCAAAGGGCGAGTACACTAAAAATAGCTACCAACGCCAAATAGACGATATACTCGATAAGATCGGTAAATCAGGTTACGAAAGCCTTTCAAAGGCCGAAAAAGATTTTTTGTTCAAAGCGGGTAAAGAAGACTAAACAGGTGAAAAGATTGTCAATATTCGATAAAATCGTATTTATCATCAATACGTTGGCCGCTCTTCTGCTATTGGCCGCCTGTGCCGTACCGAATATTTCATCAGGGCAATTTTCTTTTTTGTCGTTTTTGAGTTTGGCCGTTCCCTTATTAGTGGGAGTTAATGTATTGTTTTGTCTGTATTGGGCTCTTAAAAGGAGAAGACACTTATGGCTATCGCTCTTTGTACTTGTATTTGGATATTTTACTTTAGGCACCTTCATAAAATTCAAATTTTCGGAAGAGAAGGTGCTAGAGGAAGACCTTAGTATAATGAGTTATAATGTACGGGTTTTCAATAAATTCGAAGAGCTCGACAATCCCAACGTTTTTGAAGATGTCAAGGCTTTTGTAGAAGAGGAAGACCCTGATATTATCTGTTTTCAAGAACCTAATTACTTGCGAAGAAAAGAGTATACTGAATACCCGTATAAGTATTTAGAGTATATACATATGCAGGGTAAGGTGCTGTTGGGCATATTTTCAAAATACCCAATCGTTAATAGCGGACTGGTTAACTTCCCCCAGAGTCCGAATAATGCGGCCTATGCTGATATTCTCTATAAAAACGATACGCTGCGAATTTACAATGTTCACCTGCAATCTTTAGGTATCACTCCAGGTAAGGGAGTCATTCGTAGAGAACCGTCTGACAAATTATTTAAGATGCTTACTAAATCGTTTACCCTGCAACAACAACAGGCAAAAATAATTGAGGAGCATATGAAGACGACCAACTATAAAAAAATACTATGTGGTGATTTTAACAATACGCAGTTTTCAAATACCTATAAAACCATAAAAGGCGATAAACAAGATACTTTTATCGAACAAGGTACGGGTTATGGTAGAACACTCTATTTTCACAAGTTTCCGGTGCGCATCGATTTTATTTTAGCCGATCCAGCCTTTAAGGTGAAAAGCCATAAAAATTATGATGGGGTGTATTCAGATCACTTTCCTATCATGGCCTCACTTGAACTGGGTTCCGATTAGATAACAATCTACCAGATCCGCCAAAATATGAATGAGTAGGGCAACACCGAATATCCGAGTCTTCTTGAAGAATAAAAAAACAAGGTAAATCGCAATGGCCCAATAGCTATGCAAGAGGTGAAAATCAATACCGCATCGATTGGGGTCAAAAATAGGATTTGCCAATAGATGATCTATATCAATAAAGATTCCTCCCAACAGAACAAGAATCGCTCTCGTTCTGTTTCCCTTGAAAAAAAAGAACCCAACTGCGATAGGAACAAATAGATGAATACCGTAATGAAGGAAGAACCTAAGCATTTATATCATTTGAGTTGAGGTTTTTCAAATAGCTCAGCGCATGGGTGCCCTCGTTGAACAGTAGGTCAAGTATACTCACATTTTCAATAAACCCATGCCGATTACTGAAAACCTGATTGTAGGCGTTTTGCTTTAAAGTAACCTGTCTTTTGGCAGTGGCCAAAAACCGAAAATCATCAAGATCTTTTGGATGGAGTTCAAACATTTCGTTTTTTTCTTTGGGCGTGTCGATTTGTAGACATTCACATATAATCTTGATCGACATTAGGTTATAGTCCATCAGGTATTCATATTCCTGTGTGTAAAGCGGTGCGATTTCATCTTCGTAGAATTCAAAGTAAGGCGAACTTCTATAAGCTGTTTGCAAGGTTCGCCAATGTTGGCGTTGCCAGTTGTAATCGTTCTCTATTTTTATCTCGTTATATTTTTGATGCCCTTGTTTTTTACCAATATGCCGTATGGGTATGTTGAGCATGAGCTTTCCACGATCAGTACAAATGTAGGCCCGATTTCTATAGGTTTGTTTTTGAAAATTATCACAAACCTCCCAACAGACTTCATTTTGGGCGATAACCGTAAAGGTCTCAATGTTGGGAATATAGGTGGGTAGTATGAGCGTTACCAATGTAGCGATGCTTTTTAATGTACCAATGTATCAATTGGCACATCGGACAGATTAGTTCATTTTCACATTAACCTTTCCTCTTTTTTCTAAAAAAATCAAAGGCAAACCATGCTGCTAGGGCCATCAAAAAATACTTGAAGTACGATACAGGTTCTCCGTTTCCGTTTACTGTCGTGAAAATCCGATCCCATCGGGGTTTCCATTTCCAGGGCTTGTTGATATTGCCTTTTGCATCGTTGAAATTATCAACGCTCATCCATATAAAAATGGGTGTGCCTACAATATGGTTTTCAGGTACGTAGCCCCAAGCACGACTATCTTCTGAATGGTCACGGTTGTCACCCATCATCCAATAATAACCCTGTTTAAATGTGTAGGAATCGGCCAATTTTCCGTTAAGACTGATTTGGTTACCAGTGACCTTGATTTTATTCCCTTCATAATCTTCTATGATTTTTTTGTATAGGGGAAGTACTTTTAGGTTTAAAGGCACCGTTTTTCCCGCTTCGGGAATATAAATAGGTCCCATTTGGCTATAGTTCCATGCATAGTCGGCACTCTGAGGAAACAAATTGCCTCCTCGTACACCTTTGGGCGTAATAATGCGTACCACAGAGTCAATACTTGCGTTCTCTTTCAATTTCACAAGCATTTCACCGGTGAGGGTAGCGCCCCGTTTTCGACCGGTTTCCTCTTTTAGGGAAATACCATTTCTCCTCACGACATCAATGGGTATACCTGCTTGGGCAGTAAAGATTTCTATTTTTCCATCTTCTCTTCGATTGTACCCTCTGGCATAATTATTCAGGACATCTGCCTGTGATTGGGTCAAGGAAGAGACAATGTATTTACGGGTAAAATCGGCCACACCTATTTCTGTCAATAATTTTGATTGCACTCCTTTGTTGGCATAGACGTTATATTCATATTGTGGTTTGGCACGATCAGGCAAATTCAAGGGTTTGCCGTTGATAAAGACACGGCCATCGATGACCGCCAATGAGTCACCTGGTACGCCCACACATCGTTTTACATAGTTCGATTTTTTATCGATGGGCTTTTCAATACCTTTTTCTCTTTTGAAGAAGCGACGCACGGTATCTGCAGGCCAACTGAAAACGACGATTTCGTTTCTTTTTATACTCTTGAGCCCCGGCAACCTAAAGTAGGGAAGTTGTGGTTTCTTGAGATAAGAGGGTATGTTCAATACAGGAAGCGTATCATGCACCATAGGCGCAGCAATAGCGGTCATGGGTGTTCGGGCACCGTAATGGAACTTACTTACGAACAGTAGGTCACCAATTCGTAAAGTTCTTTCCAATGACCCGGTAGGAATGACGTAGGGTTGTATAAAATAGGTGTGTACCAAGGTGGCGGCGACCACGGCGAATACAATTGCACTTACCCATTCACCAAGTACCGTTTTTGGGTGCAGGCTTCGGTCTTCTACATAAGAAACATCCATGGCATAATTCACGTAGTAGATGTAAAGCCCCAGGGTCAATATGACCAACCATGTTTCAAGTAGGCTATTGCGCCCGAAACTGCGAATGGTCTCCACCCATACTACGGGAAACATTAATAAATTGATAACTGGTACGAACAGCAAGATTACCCACCACTTTGGCCTATTGATAATTTGCATCAGTACGATGGCGTTGTATACGGGTATTGCAGCTTCCCATGCTTTTCTGCCGGCTTTGACGTACAATTTCCAAGTTCCCAAAAAATGGATGACCTGAACAACTAAAATAAAGAGTAACCACTGTGTTGCGTTCATTGTGTTTGTTTAATTTGTTCTTTCGCAATAAGCTGAGCCCATTGTCCGTCTTTTATAATATACCTCTACAGCCCCAATACATCTTTCATTGAGAAAACACCGGTCTTGCCTTTGATCCATTCAGCGGCGATTACCGCCCCAAGGGCAAACCCTTCTCTATTATGGGCAGTATGTTTTATTTCAATGCCATCTACCTTGCTTTCATAGGCAACGGTATGTGTGCCAGGTACCTTATCGATTCTTTTAGCGGTTATCGGAATTTCACCTTTAGAGACTTCACCGAGTTTCCATTTTTTGTAATCTGTATTTTTAATAATTCCCTCGGCGAGTGTAATGGCCGTTCCACTTGGTGCATCCAACTTTTGGGTATGGTGTATCTCTTCGATGGAAATTTGATATTGCTCAAGATTTTTCATCATTCCCCCCAAATAAGAGTTCAGTTCGAAAAAAATATTTACGCCCAAGCTAAAGTTTGAGGCATAAATGAAGCCTCCTTTTTTTTCTTGGCACAGATCAATGGCCTTTTCATAATCATGTAACCACCCCGTAGTACCCGAAATAACGGGAACTCCATTTTCAAAGCAGCTCGTAACATTTTCAAAAGCGGCATCGGGCATACTGAAATCTATAGCGACGTCCATTGTTGAAAAATCGATTTCAGGAGTATCGACATCGATTTTGGCCACTATGTTATGCCCTCTGTCATTGGCGATCTTCTCGATCATTTTGCCCATTTTACCATATCCGAACAATGCGATATTCATCTGTTAAAATTTTAAGGTCAATGCGAGTCCGTAATTTGGATTGTTCGTAATCGGGTTTACATCTAAATACGGCTGTACCTCAAAATCGAAACTTAGGTCATCATCGATATTGAACTGTTTTAAATGTGCATCTACATTGGCATCAACTACATTCAGGGCATACATTATGATGGTTACCAAAAGAGCCAGGTCGCGATCTCTTTGAAAGCGTTCTTGTTGGTTTTCTAAATCATCAATATCAAAATCGGGCGTGGCTGGGATCATACCATCATCAGGGGTTCTAAAATCCCAAAATTCGTCATCGGTAAAACCCGCTTTACGCCTTTTAAAGGCATCGCGCCAACGATTGTACTGAGTATTGTTAAAGGTGTACGCATAGACCCCCGTGCCCAACACAATATATACGATGGGTACTTTCCAATAGCGCTTGTTATAGATTTGCCCGAGACCGGGCAGAACTGCTGAATAGAATGCGGCCTTACTAGGTGCCAAGGGGTTTATTTCTTTTTTTTTGCTGACCAAGGTGTCGATAACCAATAGGCCCTCGCTTTTCAAACCTGCCCGTCTGGCAGGCGGGTCTGTTTTAAGGGAGTCTACTTCTTGTGTATTGGTTTCTTCTTCTTGTCCAAAACTTGTCATGGCAAAAAGAACAAAAAATACAGCTATGGCCAGATTCTTAACCACCGAGTATCATTTTTTTTATTCGCTGAAACTCTTCTTTGGAATGGAAGGGAATGGTTATTTTCCCATTTCCCTTGTCGGATGCTTTGATACCCACTTTAGATGACAAATGTTCGGTAAGCTCGTTTTCAGAATTTTTGACAAAACTGGGCACTTTCGATTTTACAGTTGGGTTTTCAGCGGTTTTTTTACTGGTTTGATGTTCTTTTACAAGACGCTCGGTAGCTCTGACAGAAAGATTTTCTCCTACTATTTTTTCGTAAATAGAGATTTGGTCTTCTTTCTTTTCGATATTTACCAATGCCCTGCCATGGCCCATGCTCATAAAGCCATCACGAATTCCCGTTTGTATAATGGGATCCAATTTTAACAAACGCAGATAGTTGGCGATCGTAGAGCGTTTTTTTCCTACCCGATCGCTCAATTTTTCTTGGGTCAGATTTATTTCATTGATAAGACGTTGATAAGACAAGGCGATTTCTATAGAATCCAAGTCCTGACGCTGTATGTTTTCGACCAAGGCCATTTCTAACGATTCTTGATCGTTTGCAATACGAATGTATGCGGGAACCGTAAGTAGTCCGATTAACTTAGAGGCCCTATACCTTCTTTCGCCCGAGACCAGTTGGTATTTGTTGAAATCGATTTTTCGAACGGTTATGGGCTGTATAACACCCAATTCTTTTATAGAGGTTGCCAATTCTTGTAAGGTCTCGTCATTGAAATTGGATCGCGGTTGAAACGGATTCACCTCTATTACGTCAAGATCGAGTTCTACGATGTTTCCGACCACTCTGTCAGCATTCTTGTCAGATGCCGATTTTATATCGTTGTCGGGATCTTTCAAAAGAGCGGAAAGACCTCTTCCCAAAGCTTGTTTTCTAGTTGCTTTCGCCATTTATACGATCTGCTTGTTTTTCTTTACTACCTCTTTGGCCATATTCAAATAATTGGCAGCCCCTTTGCTGCTGACATCGTATTTTATAATACTCTCGCCATAACTGGGTGCTTCGCTCAATCGAACGTTTCTTTGTATGATGGTATCGAAGACCATGTTGGTAAAATGCTTTCGCACTTCTTCGACAACTTGGTTCGAAAGGCGCAATCTTGAATCGTACATGGTCAACAGCATACCTTCGATATCGAGATTGGCGTTATGTATTTTTTGTATACTCTTTATGGTGTTCAATAATTTTCCAAGACCTTCTAAGGCAAAATATTCACATTGGATCGGTATGATGACCGAATCGGCCGCGGTCAGTGCATTCAACGTCAATAAACCAAGTGATGGGGCACAGTCAATAAGAATATAGTCATAGTCGTTCTTAAGGTCGATAATGGCCTTTTTCAACATATATTCGCGTTCAGCCTTATCTACCAATTCAATCTCAATGGCCACCAAGTCAATATGCGACGGAATAAGATCAACGTTCGGCGATGATGTTTGCACTATAATTTCCTCTGCCGTCTTTGTATGTTCTAATAATTGGTAGGTGCCAAACGCAACACCTTCTACATCAATACCCAAACCAGAGGTAGCATTGGCCTGCGGATCTGCATCTATGAGAAGCACCTTTTGGTCTAGCACCCCCAAAGAAGCAGCCAGATTAACGGTTGTCGTAGTTTTTCCCACGCCTCCCTTTTGATTTGCAATCGCAATGATCTTGCCCATTAGTCTACTATCTTAGCTTGTAAAAATACGACTATTTATGATGTTCATGGGCGAATTTTGTTAACACAAAGTGAATAACTAAAATGTCTTGCGTTAAAATGCGTTAAAGTTTGAAGGGTTTGGGAGCTTGGGTTGTTTTATTAAGGGTCTTGGCCTTGAGTTTGGTGAGTC
>UOEL01000085.1_pt1 | contig 13834 bp, 10 predicted proteins | sample 1989351 | NCBI WGS metagenome assembly UOEL01 (sample SAMEA4712195, study PRJEB27164) | hydrothermal vent metagenome | biome: marine basaltic hydrothermal vent biome; feature: marine hydrothermal vent; material: mineral | place: Pacific Ocean | collected 2011-06-14/2011-07-23 | depth 1719 m
AGGGCTTACTTTTCTAAATCCATAAAATCAAACGATTTTGTTAAGGATGAAAAAAGAATATTGCCTGTTTTTGAGTTTTATCGGACAACAATAATTCAAATTAGTAAAAAATCAAATAATCACATTACTCAACAAAAAGCAAACTAATCCTTCCGAGCTGTATTAAAAAGCATAGTAGCAACTGTTTAGTAGCGTTAAGGCATAGAATAATCCATAATTAGAACTACTTTATGAATTAAAAACAACCAACTCGCGAAACTAGTAACAAAGTAAGATTCGCAAGTATGGTTTTTCCCAATTAAGCGTTTATTATTTTCTCTTGGTGGTTGATCGATTCTTGGTGGATCGCTTTGAATATTTTCAAGATAAACTCTTCGCTGAGCCCTTTTGTTTCACCTTCAAGGATCATAGCGCCCAAAATCTCGTTCCAACGGCCCGATTGAAGTACCGCAACGTTCTTTTGTTTTTTAAGAGCCCCTATACCATCAGAAACTTTCATGCGCTTGCCCATAGTCTCTAACAACTGATGATCGAAAATATCGATTTGTGCTCTTAAGTTATTCAAATTACTGTTGTATTCAGCTTCTGAATCACTCTCTTTTCGAATGCGAAGATCTCTCATAATCTGTATCAATGTATTAGGTGTCACCTGTTGGGCGGCATCGCTCCATGCATTATCGGGATCAAAGTGGGTCTCGATCATTAAACCGTCAAAATTCAGGTCTAAAGCCGTTTGGCTTACATCAAAGATCATATCACGTTTTCCGGTAATATGCGAAGGGTCGTTGATAATAGGTAGGTCAGGAAACCTTATTTGCAGCTCGATCGGCAATTGCCATTCGGGAATGTTTCTATATTTTGATTTTTCATAGGTAGAAAAACCCCTGTGAATAACCCCCAACTTCTTAATATCGGCAGAATACAAACGCTCAACCGCACCCAGCCAAAGTGCCAGATCAGGATTCACGGGATTCTTAACAAGAACGACCTTATCAGTACCTGCCAAGGCATCGGCGATCTCTTGCACAATAAACGGGCTCACCGTAGAGCGTGCGCCGATCCAAAGTAGATCGATGTCATGCTCAAGGGCCAATTCAACATGGTTGCGGTTGGCAACCTCAGTGGCAATTTTCAAACCCGTTTCTTCTTTTACCTTTTGTAACCACTTTAAACCCAAAGCACCTACGCCTTCAAAGTTTCCTGGGCGGGTTCTTGGTTTCCAAATACCGGCACGATAATAGTCTACATCGGTATCTTTCAATTCATGGGCGATACGCAAAACCTGCTCTTCGGTCTCTGCGCTACAGGGCCCTGCTATTACCAATGGGTGGTCAAGGCCCATATCATTCAACCACGCTCCCATTTCTTTTTTATTCTCCATTATTCTTTAATTTATTTTTTGTTCAAGGGTATTCCGTTCAAAATTTCCGTTATCTTGTTTGTATTGTTCATTTCGTTGTAAATACCCTCGTAGTTATCGTTCAACAGCATTTTCTTGAAGGCTTCTAGGTTGTGAATATACTCCTCTAAGGTCTCCACAACATTCTCTTTGTTTTGTTTGAAAATCGGTGTCCACATCGCTGGTGAACTTTTCGCCAGCCTTACGGTACTTTCAAATCCACTGCCCGCCATATCAAAAATATCACGTTCGTTCTTCTCTTTCTCTATAACCGTCTTTCCTAACATAAAAGAACTGATATGTGACAAATGCGATACGTAGGCGATATGTTTATCGTGCGCTTCTGGGTTCATATATCTGATTCTCATTCCCATTTGTTGAAATAAATCCAACGCTTTTTCCTGTAGCTTAAAAGCGGTTTTTTCTACCTCACAGATGATATTTGTCTTTCCTTCGAACAAACCGTTGATCGCTGCCGATGGGCCCGAAAATTCTGTTCCCGCAATAGGGTGGCTCGCTAAGTAATTTCTTCTCTTCGGATGGCCTTCAAGCGTTTTACAGATCAGGTTTTTGGTAGAACCGGCATCGAAGACAACGGCATCGTCATTAACGGCATCCAATATTTTAGGAAGCTCCTCGACCATTACATCCACAGGTATGCTTACAATGACCATATTTGCTATATGCAGATCTTCATAGCTTGATTCCACATCGATGAGGCCCAAGGTCAGGGCTTCTTTCAAATGCGAGTCATTGGCATCTATACCAAATATTTTCGCATCTGGCATAATGCGCTTGATGTCTTTGGCCATAGAGCCCCCGATCAATCCGATACCTATTATAAATATGTTCATTTGTCCTCCCCTAGCCCCTCCAAAGGAGGGGGATAGGTTCTATTTTCATCAACCTTAAAACCTTTCAATAGCTTCCTTTATTTTGTCTTCAGTTACACAAAGTCCTCCCCTAGCCCCTCCAAAGGAGGGGGATAGGTTCTATTTCATCAACCTTAAAACCTTTCAATAGCTTCCTTTATTTTGTCTTCAGTTGCACAAAGTCCTCCCCTAGCCCCTCCCAAGGAGGGGGATAGGTTCTATTTTCATCAACCTTAAAACCTTTCAATAGCTTCCTTTATTTTGTCTTCAGTTACACAGAGCGAAAAACGAATATAGCCTTCGCCATTACTTCCAAAAATCGTTCCTGGGGCAATAAAGATGTTCTTGTCGTATAATACTTTATCAATAAAATCTTCTGAGGAAGAAGCTCCCTTTGGTAATTTCGCCCAAACAAACATTCCTACAGCATTTTTATCGTACGTACAATTCAATTTATCGGCCATTACGAACATTAATTGCCTACGTGACGCATACACCTCATCTAATTTATCGAACCAATTTTTGCCACTTCTCAGAGCGGCTATGGCACCTTTTTGTATTCCATAGAACATGCCCGAATCCATATTGCTCTTTACTTTTAGGATTGCATTGATGTGTTCTGAACTTCCTAAGACCATACCTACACGCCAACCGGCCATATTAAAGGTCTTGCTCAGTGAGTTAAGCTCTAATGCGGTTTCCTTTGCGCCATCGATACACAAAAGACTAATGGGGTCGTTGCTCAACACAAAACTGTACGGGTTGTCATTTATCAACAAGATGTTGTTGTTCTTTGCAAAATCGACCAATTGCTGTAGCTGCGTCTTGTTTGCCGTTGCTCCCGTAGGCATGTGCGGATAACTCACCCACATCAACTTTACCTTTGACAGATCTTGCTTTTGTAGTGCCCTCAAATCAGGAAACCAATCATTTTCTGCTAACAAATTATATTGTTTGGGCACTCCACCCACCAATTTGGTCACCGCCGTGTATGTAGGATACCCTGGATTCGGAATCAAAACCTCATCCCCATCGTTCAAAAAGGCCATACTAATATGCATAATGCCCTCTTTTGAACCCATCAATGGCAAAATTTCATTCGTAGGATCCGCGATTACCCCAAATTTAGATCGGTAAAAATCTGAAATCGCCTCACGCAATTCCAACAAACCTTGATAACTCTGGTATTGGTGTGCGCCTGCATCTTCAACCGAATTTTTGAAAGATGTAATCACTTCTTCCGACGGGGCCATATCAGGACTACCGATACCCATATTGATAATGGGTCGGCCTTCGGCAATGAGTCCTCGTACCTCTCTCAACTTTATAGAGAAGTAGTATTCTTCAATGGTATGCAATCGGTCTGCCGTACGTATCATAATCTGGCATTTTTGTATTCTCCCAGCACCTTAAAATCTTCTGACATGATGTTCAACAGTGATTTTGCTTTGGCAAAGTTCTCATATTCATCAAAGGTCACGTCAACAAAGAAGGCATATTTCCATGGTGTTTCAATAATGGGAAGGCTCTGTATTTTCGTTAAATTCAAATTACAATCGCTCATCACATTAAGTATAGCCGCTAAGCTGCCACGTTTATGGTCGGTAATAAACCGTATAGATGACTTATTGATTTGGGCCTTTGGCAGCTCTTTATTGGTTGTCTTTACAATGATAAACCGTGTCGAATTATTTTTAATGGTCTGTATGTTGGTTGCTACGATGTTCAGATCGTACAGATCGGCCGCAACCTTAGGGGCAATCGCCGCAATATGCTTTAACTGCCCTTCTTGAATGCGCTTTGCGGTCTCGGCCGTATCAACATCTTCGACCAATTTAATGTTCGGATAATCACGAAAAAAGTCTTTGCACTGCAAGAGCGCCATCGGGTGCGAACGTACTTCTTCAATATCATCGATCGTCTGACCTTTAAGTACCATAAGATTATGGTGAATGTTCAGGTAATGCTCACCAATGATATGCAAATCGTTATGATAGATCAACGCATAATTGGGAATTATAGATCCCGCTATGGAGTTCTCAATGGCCATAATGCCTTTGTCGGCAGAACCATTTAAGATTTTTTCGACCAGAATGTCAAATGACGAACATTCTACCAATTCGATGGTATTGCCATAATAATCTTTGGCCACCTGGTGGTGGTTGCATCCCTTAATTCCTTGTATGGCTATTTTTAAACCCATTATCCTCCCCTATTCCCTCCGAAGGAGGGGAACCTGTTTTAAGACCAAATTAAAAAACCGTTTAATTTTTAACGAAAAAAGTCTCGTTTTTCACGAGACTTTTTGCTATATCTTCTTCGAAATATACTACAACAGTCCCGTGCCTCTCTTAAAAAAGAAGTAAAAATAAAAAACGTTGAAGAAATATTGCTTTGTCATTTTTCTTGTAAAACTTTAGCTAAAGTAATAATTATATTTAACTATCGGATTTTATCTTATTCTTTTTGTCGATTTTTTTGCTCTTGTACCCGGTAAAAGAGTAAAAGGCTTGACCGTAACTTTATTATCTGGCCAAAAAAGAATTGCTATAAAATAAGGCGGGAAGGAGTTGTTGGAGTTTATCCTCCGCCAATCTCTCCGAAGGAGAGGGTTTGACTTCTGTAAGAACCATAGACAGTAAAGGTTGCTCTTACCGACATTAGTGGGGTAGCTGTTTTCAAAACAAATCCAGCAACAACATATTTTCCATTTTCAAGTGTCGTTTTACCTACTTTTCAATCAACTATGGTTTCCTTGATCTAACAGCTTCAACTGACAGGATGGCAATTTGGGTACTTCCCCCGGCTTTGAGTCTTTTACCTTCTATCGTAAAGAATTAAAAATATACCCTAAAAACGGCATTAGGGGTAATGCCCAGGGAATGCTGTACGATCTCTTCGGCTTCCCCTAAAGCATTTACGCGATAAAAAGCATGATGGGTATTTTCCCTATCCAAAAGGTTCAAGATAGAAAGTCCAAGGTCGACCCTGCTTTGTTTGCCCAAATTAAATTGATATATCGCCGATATATCTACCCGCATATAATCATCAAGCCTGGTCCTATTTATGACATCATAGTTGATTGTTTCATCTAAAACGGGATTGCCCAGAACCGGCAGGGTCGTTGGCCTTCCGGACCGCCAATTCAATCCGGTCGAAAAATGAAAACGCTCTAGAGAATAGGTCATACCCATGGATAGGGTATGGGCAACATCAAAATTACCGGGAAAGATGGGTTCGGGAAGTTGTTCAAAAGTATACTCGCTTTCCAAATAGGAATAGCTGAACCAGACATTGGCACCACCAAATTGCTTGCGCACCAATACATCCATACCCAAAGCATTGTAGCTTCCTTTGGTCTTTGCGAATTCAAGTTGATTTTGAAACCCCTGACTTTGTGAGGTGATCCCCTCGACCTTTTTATAATAACCCACCGTATTGAGCAACCATCCATTTTTGCCATAGCTTAAACCGACCGAGGCCTGTTTACTGGTTATTACAGGAATCCCATCATCATCGGACAATTGCCACCTACGTTTTTCCACACCTAAAAAATCATTTTGGAAATTAATGATCTGGGAGGTGTTCTGGTGCTTGAACTCGCCTAAAATCTCTATGTTGAACCATTCTAAAAAACGTTGGTTAAAACTTAGTCGGGGCTCCCACAATTGCTTTTTAAACTTATCAAGGTAATTGAACCTAAGCCCAACGTTAAGGTTGGTCCGTCTATTTTCAGAGGTATAGCCCAATTCGGAAAACACCCCATGGGTTCTTAGCACTTCACCTACCAGCCTAATAAAGATAGGGTCGTCCACATCATCTAGATTGGTCACTTTGGTCTCTACGAATTGATAGCCGTTTACCCAACGAAAGCGTTCCTGAAACCGGTATGCGGTACTGATCCTGGCCCCTGTTTCAGAAACCTTGTTTTCTTGAAGAAATCGTTGATCGTTCAAGATATTGGCATTTATTGCTTTGAGCTTGTAGTATGTTTCGTACGCATTCAGGGTTGTACTAAGGGCATCGTTCCATGTTCTGCGATAACGTATGCCACCGGCAATACTATTTTGGCTCAAACTACTTTCCCTTATCTCCTCTTCGGCATTTTCATTGAATACCAGTTCATTGCTTGCATTGATAAAATTGAGTCGTATCTCATCGTTTTCCGAAGGTTTGTACAGCCACCGTAGCGAAGTATCATAGAAGTCAAAGCTTTCATCTGAATTACGTACGTTGTTGGTATTGTCCGCTACCTCGGTATCTTGTGAGATCCTGTCGAAATATTCCGAATAGGTAGGGGTCACGATAAAATCGCTGATAGATTTTCTGGCGGCCACCTGCACCGAGGAATTTTTTCCCAAGGGCACATCTGCAAACCCGTTGGCATCGATAAAGTTGACACCGATATTTCCTTTGAATTTTGAATTGATGGTCTTTTCGGTTTCCATTGCCATGGTACCCGAAATGCCATCGGTATAGGCAGAGGGTGTACCATTTTTTCGAAGCGATACCTTTTGGGTAATTTGGGGATTGTACATGGAGATCAACCCGAAAAAATGTCCGGATTGATACATTTTAATATCGTCCCACAATATTAAGTTCTGGTCGTGGGTCCCTCCACGGATATTGATGTTGGAAACGGTCTCGTTAATGCTTTGAATTCCCGGAAGGGCCTGTACCGATTGAAGCACGTCGTTTTCTATGAGCCCGGGCAGGATGTTGAATTGTTTGAAATTGATCTCGAAGGATCCGTTGTCAAGCTTGTCAATGCCCCTGGTCAAATAATCATAAAGAACGATTTCGGACAACTGTTGTTGTTGTGGATTGAGATAGGTGGTACCGCAGCCTTCCTTTTTAAAAAAAACAAAATTTATGTTGAGCGTTTTATACCCTACATGGCGAAAGCGTATGGTTTCATTCTCGTGGGCAATGGCCAGTTCAAAAAATCCATTTTCATCTGTGATGACAGAAGTGTTCTCTGCTTGTACCGTACCATAAGCGATAGCTTTTCGGGTATCTTTATTTTTGAGATATCCGCAAAGTCGTAGTACGGGTTTTTTGATAGATACGAAGTTGTTGGGCAGGGCAGAAAACAGTAGACCGGTTTGTTGTTGCAGATAATCGATGATTTGATCGAAGGTCAATTCTTTGCCGGGAGGGGGCAGTTCAATGTTCTCAATGGTTCTTGACGCATAATTGAATCGATACCCGTATTGCTCTTGCAATTCGACTAAAATGCCGACCAATGATTTTGGTTCATTGGTTTCTTGGGCAGAGGCCCTAAAGTAAGAGAGTACCGAAAGCAGCAGCACCAAAGGAAGGTATTTACTTTTCACGCGGGTATAGGGTAACTTGATCGGATGCTGTTATTTTGTACCCAAGGTTAAGGGGTTCTGTTAATGATCTTAGGGCATCTTCAAGATGGCCGTGTACAAAGCCGCCCGTAAACAGGCGCTCTTCCGGCACTTGGTCAAGAGTGATTTTTATGGCATATTGCCGTTCTAGTTCTGCAATGACCTCGTAAAAGGGAGTGCGTTGAAAACTACTCGTGTTTTTGGTCCACGATGAGTGTTCGTATATGTTTTTATCAAGCGTCAACCCCTCTTCAAAAAACCTGAAATTGTCGCCGGCCCGAAGTTCTTTGGACAAAGATCCCGAAGTGACCCTGACCCGACCTTCATAGCATTTCACCTCAAGGTATGTTCCGCGTTGTTTTACATTGAATTTTGTGCCCAGAACGCTTACGGTGCCTTGGGAGGTGACCACATTGAACTTAGCGCCCTTGGCCACGGTAAAAAATGCCTCTCCTTTCAGTTTTACCTCCCTGTGCTGCCCCCACATTTTTTTATTGTACTGTATTTCAGATAGGGCGTTGATCACCACGGTCGAGGCATCTGGTAATTCGATCGTTGCTTTTTCACCGGCCAGGGTCTGTACCTGGGCCATATCTTTAAAAAAGAAAAAATAATACAGGGCGAACCCAACAACAAATACGCTGGCAATTCGCAACATAGGTCTTAGCCATGAAATTTTGCGTACTGGGGGGGGCTGTGCCATTGCAAGGCGTTCGCTGAACGTTTCGAAATCGGCCATGGCGGAAAACCCGGAAGCCTTGAAAAATGTTGCATGCTCTAGAATATCCATGCACATTGGATAATCGTCCAATTTTTTGAACTCCGCCATTTCCTGCTCCGAGAGTTCATTGGCCAACCATTTTCGTGTCAAGTAGTTTTTATCCATAACTCACACCTTCTTACCTATTATAACAACTGAGGTTCCTTTTTTCCCGACTATTTTAATTTAAATCCGTCCAATTCGTTTTTCAGTTTATTGAAAGCCGTATAAATCCGGTATTCCACAACCTTACGGGTAATACCCAGCATTTGGGCGATTTCATCGTGTTTTTTGCCTTCTACCTTGTTTAGCATAAAAGCCACCCGTTGCTCTTCGGAAAGTTTGGCGAGCACCTGCTGGTACCTTTTAAGGTACTCCTCCTTTTCCATAAGAAATTCCGGCGTCTCATAGGTATAGTCTTTGGGCTTTGTTTTTTTATGGCGAAGCACCACTTTCTGATGCTTTATTTCATTGAGCATCATATTATTGGCCACCTTGAACAAAAAAGACCGGGCTGCCCCCAAAGTAACCTTTTTGCAATTCTCCCACAACTTGACAAAAGCATCCTGTGCCTTGTCATTGGGGCTCAGTCGTTCTCCGTATTTATAGTAGAGGTAGTTGTGCAGGTCTTTCGAATACCTATTATAGATATCCGAAAAGATATGCTGCTCGCAAATGTCCTCATGAAGTTCTTTGTCCAAAAGTATATAGTTTTGAGTCCTCAAAAGTAAAAAAAAAAAATCTTTAAAATTTTCAGGGATTTTTGGGTGTTGGTTGTTTTAGTAGTAACACCATAAATTTTAAAAACAAGATTTGCTATGAAAAAGACCCTAAAATCATTGACCGTATTTATGTTCTCGTTCGCCCTACTGAACGTATCGTGCAGACAGGAAGAATCGCAATTGATCGAAGCCCCGAAAGAAAAATCCCTTAAAGCCGATTCAACCGTTGCGAAGTTGCTTCAGCGCACTGCTATGAACGATGGTTCAGGTGACAACATTATTGACAACTCAAGTTGTTTTGCCATTGAACTGCCCGTTGTTCTGAAAGTGAACGGACTGGATATTCTCGTAGATTCCGAAGAGGATTTTGACACTATAGAGGATATTTTCAATGAGTTTGATGATGATGATGACAACTTGGTGATCACTTTTCCGATTACTATAGTTTTAAGTGATTTTACCGAGATTACGATCAATAGTTTTAATGAGTTTAAGAACTTCACCGACGATTGTAGTGGAGAAAACGTAGATGACGACGATATAGAATGCGCGGATATCAAATACCCGGTCACAGCTTCCATTTTTAATTCGAACAATGAGCTGATAGATACCATTACGATTTTGAACGATAAAGCACTTTATAATTTTATAGATGACCTTGATGAAGATGATATCGTGAATGTAAATTTCCCGATCGTGGCTATCCTATCGGACGGTACAGAAGTGGAAACCTCCAATTTGAACGAATTGGAAAATATCATTGACAATGCCAAGGATGACTGTGATGAGGATGATGACAATGATTATAATGACGATGATTGTGAAAACTGCACCACCAATCAACTTTCAGATGTTCTTACAGCTTGTTCCAACTGGGCTGTGGACGATCTGGAGCGTAATGATAATGATCTAGAGGGTCAGTATATGGGTTATCGGTTCAATTTCACCCCCAACGGTGCACTTTCTGTAACTTCGGGCAATAATTCTTTTTCTGGAACATGGGAAAGCAATGGAAGCGGAAACAATATATCCTTTACCATAAACATTCCTGACCTTCCCGATTTCAATGCCACTTGGATTTTGCATGAAATTGAGCGGGAAGACGGAGAGACCGAAGTTGATTTTCATATAGGGGAGGATAATGATCTGGAGTTTGAAAGCAACTGTACAGATGGCTAAGCGTTAAGCGCATTAAACGAGCCCTAGGCAGTCGAAATTCCCGATTATTGCCCAGTTCCCGGTTTAAGATTCCGATTCCTTCATATGGATCCAAGGATGAACGAAATGTAACGACTGCCCAAAGAGGCACGGGTAAAATTTTAGGATTGGGCTACAAAACAGTAAAAGAAGTAAAATCGGATTATTAACAACAACGATCTTAATACTATAACAATGATAAAAAATAGAATTTATAGAACAATATTGTGCACCACCGTGTTCGCGTTCTCTTCATGTACCACGGATGATGACAATAATTATAATCACGATGATTGTAATGATTGTACCACCAATCAGCTTACTGATGTCCTTACCGCTTGTTCAGATTGGTTCGTCGACGATTTAGAACGTAATGACAATGATCTAGAGAACCAGTATATAGGATATCGGTTCAATTTCACGGTCAACGGCGACATTTCTGTAACTGCGGACAACAATTCTTATTCTGGAACATGGGAAAGCAACGGAAGTGGAAACAATATAACCGTTACCATAAGCATTCCTGATCTGCCCGATTTCAATGCCGCTTGGATTTTACATGAAATTGAACGGAAAAACGGAGAGACCGAAGTCGATTTTCATATAGGGAAGGATAATGATCTGGAGTTTGAAAGTAACTGTACCGCTGGCTAATTTGGTTGGGGGCGTTAAGCAGAAAACGCATCAAACGTGCTCTAAACAGTTGAAACTCCTTATTTCAAGATTCCCCAGGCTCCTCATAGGAATCCAATGATGAACGGAATGTAACGGCCCCAAGCGGGTAATATTTTAGAGTTCGGGTTGGGAAACGGTAAAAGAAAGCTGATTCTTAACAAAAACAATCTTAAAACTATACTATAGTAAAAATAGAATTTATAAAACATTATTGTTAGCCACCGTACTCGTGTTCCCCTCCTGTAGTACAGATGATGATATGAACTCCAATATCAGTACTACTGACGGGTATTCAGGAAATAACGAATCTAGTTGTGTCCAGAACATGGAGAATCACCGGTTTTATCGACTCGGGAAGTGATGAAACCAAAGATTTTAGCGGTTACGCCTTTTCATTCAATTCGAATGGCATTTTGGTGGCCGATTACCATAAACGGTACATAGTCGATTACAAGTGATGATGACAGTGATGACGATGATTTTAATATCTTCTTTGCAGATCCATCCAGTTTCAATGAGTTGAGCGAAGATCGGCATTTTGTTTCACGTTCCAATACTAAGATTGAGCTTATTCATGAAAACAGTCATAACGGAAGAAGCGATATGCCGACCCTTGAAAAGAACTAGTGTATTGATTTGCAAGAAAGGCGACTAAAATTTTTATGCGATTTTTTCTTTAGGCAAGGCAAAATTTATAAACATAGCCACTTGTGCTGAGCTTGCCGAAGTATAGCTACGGTTAAAAATTTTAACCTGCCTACGGAAAGCTTGCCCGCCATAGGGGGGCGAAAAATTAGTTGCTTTTTTTTGCAAATCAATACACTAGACCTGCTTTTGGCAAAACCAGAGCAAGGGAGAAGAATGCCCCCTCTCCCTTATGTTACCTTCTATGAAAAAGAAAGGTCTTTTGAAGAACTGCCCCGATATGTTCGGGGCAGTTTTAATTTATATCTTTTATGAATGTTTACGGAATATACTTGATCAAATGGTAACTAAAACAATGAATATGCCGGTTCTTTATCTTTTACTTTTCCATAATATTGGGCGATGGTCATATACTCGATAATATCCACATAAAAAATAGTGTATAGCCCCCTTATACTTTTTGGAATATTGGAATTTCATGGTATTTATTCAATAGGTAGCGGTCTCAAAATCTTCCCCTAACCCCTTCCAAAAAAGGGGAATTGGCCTTGAAAAGGTAAAAAAGAGTTGTTTTTATCACTACTAATCACCCCTAGTAGTTATTGGTGCCAACTAAGCGAAAGGCCTTCAAATCGAAACTTTTATTATGTCTTTGAGCGTGTGGTCAAGAATTACCTGCTCCCACCCAAATTCCCGTCAACGTCTTTATTTTATAGTCGGGGTTTTTGATACCCCCCTAAAGAATATTTTATTGAAAGGGCAATCTCTCGCCCATCGGTAAAAATGATTTTTTAAGAAACATGTTCATGTGTTAATAACTTTGCCCGTGATTCAAAAAGTATTTATTCTTTAAGTTCTGTAATCAAAGTATCTTTGTAACCATGTATAATGTTGTGTAATTGGGTTATGAAGAATTATTATTCGATTTCAGAGGTTGCCGATATTCTCGGTAAAAGCACTGAAACACTTAGAAGATGGGATAGAGACGGTAAACTTCAAGCTGTTCGAGAACCTATAAGCAATTATCGTGTCTATCATAAAGAACAATTGCTTCTATTTCCTGAATTCAAAGATGCTTTAAATACCCCACAGGAAGGTAATTTTGTAAAACCAAATCACAATTATTCGGTTTTAGAGCTTTTTGCCGGAGCTGGAGGATTGGCCATTGGTCTTGAAGAGGCAGGAATAAAATGCAAGGCTTTAAACGAGATCGACAAATGGGCCTGCCAAACCCTACGAGCCAATAGACCACATTGGAATGTTCTAGAAGGGGATATAAAGAAATTCGATTTTACCAAATACGAAAATCAAGTTGATATAGTCACTGGCGGTTTTCCTTGTCAGGCTTTTAGTTATGCCGGAAAAAAATTGGGGTTAAATGATGCCAGGGGCACCTTGTTTTATGAATTTGCCAGAGTTGTGCAAGAAGTCAAACCTGCAATATGTGTTGGTGAAAATGTTAGGGGATTATTGAGCCATGAAAAAGGTAAGACCCTAGAGGGAATGATTTCGATTTTAGATGAAATCGGGTATAATGTTATGAAACCAGTACAGGTGTTAAAAGCCATAAACTATAATGTTCCGCAGAAAAGAGAACGATTGATTCTAGTGGGGGTCAGAAAAGATATTGATTTAGATTACCACTACCCGCTACCCTATGACAAAATTTATAATCTGAGTGATGCTTTGAAAAAAGGCGAACTTTTCAATTCAAATGTTCCGAAATCAGAAGGAAGCCAGTATCCGATTCACAAAAAGAAAATACTCGATTTAATACCGCCCAAAGGCTATTGGAGAGATTTGCCCTTAGATATTCAAAAAGCCTATATGCAGAAAAGTTTTTATCTGGGAGGAGGTAAAACAGGAATGGCCAGAAGAATAGGTTGGGATGAACCCTGCCTAACCTTGACTTGTAGTCCTGCCCAAAAACAAACGGAAAGGTGTCACCCTGACCAAACAAGACCGTTTACCGTGCGTGAATACGCTCGAATACAGACTTTTCCTGATGATTGGAAATTCATTGGTTCTGTTTCGCAACAATACAAGCAGATCGGAAATGCCGTACCCGTTAATCTAGCGAAGGAAATAGGATACTCCTTAGTTAAATTTTTAAATGAATATTACGTAAAATCGAAGAAGTCAGAGGCTTCAACCTCTTTGGCCAACGCCATATAACCTCTTTCAAAAAAGTTTTCGTTGTCAATTGCAAT
>UOEL01000098.1_pt1 | contig 13580 bp, 7 predicted proteins | sample 1989351 | NCBI WGS metagenome assembly UOEL01 (sample SAMEA4712195, study PRJEB27164) | hydrothermal vent metagenome | biome: marine basaltic hydrothermal vent biome; feature: marine hydrothermal vent; material: mineral | place: Pacific Ocean | collected 2011-06-14/2011-07-23 | depth 1719 m
CAGATACAGAGCAACGGTGGTCTTAACTTCAAGGCACTCCACACAATGATACACCAAATAAAATCTTGGATACGAACGACTTATTCATGGGTGAGCGACTTCAATATAAACAGGTATTTCAACGAGTTCTGTTTCAGAATAAACCGCTCACAGAGCAAAGCGACAATATTCAATAACTTAATAACCAGAATGGTCAGGGCAGATAAGTTATATCAAACGAAAATTATAAGTAATTAACTACTGACCTCTATTAAAGAATTTAGGATAATACCATATTAGGTGTATAGCTAACATAATAATTAGGTGAAATACATTTTTTGAATTTAAAAAGACAAAAAGGGAAGCATGGTAAACAAATTGTAATAGCATTACGGGTTGTGCGACCTAATCAGTATACGTGAATTTTATGCACTGATCAAAAGAGGCTATCGGCTTTCAAACATCACTTAGTTTTTAAAAATTCTTTTAGCTTAGTGATGATGGCGATAAGCTCTTTAATTTTAAATAAATGAACTAAACCGAAATAAACAGGAAACGCCACTAAAGGCGCAATGGCTAATCGGAGTATATCATTATTGATGAAATAAATACTACCATAAACCGATAAGACCATTAATACTCCTGCCAAAACTATGAATTTAATATCCCTTATCTGCGCAAAAGCACCATAAGACATTATTTTTCCTGGGTGATAGGTATTTATGAAAAAATGTACAATGGTAGATGCTAGTTCGGCTAGTGCAATATAAATTATTCCAAACTTCAAAGCAATCAATAAGAATATGACCCTAACAATTATTTTTAGATATTGTTGTTTCAATGCCAAATCTGTCCTGCCTATTACGTATAATAAATTAACATTGATGCCCGAAAGAATGGTAATCAACCTCGCGAAACAAAAAATCTGCATTATTGGTACTGCTGGCATCCATTTTTCACCAATTAAAATTCGTATCAATGGTTCGGCTATGACAGCTAAAAATAAGAATATGGGCACAGTGAAGAGTGCGGCAGATCTAATAATACTTCGTGTATGATTTACAAGAATATCGATTTTGTCTTGAACCTCTGTAAGTGCAGGAAGCAGTACTCTTTCAAAAATAGAGTTGATTATAGAAAACACAACATTAGTAAATTGTGTTCCTCTAGTATAATAACCTAGGTCTTGAATACTACTGCTTTTTGGAATTACCAATTCATAAGCTTTATTTACAGTGACGTTCAATAAGGAGGAAATTAAAAGGTTAGAACCAAAAGAAAAGAGTTCCTTTAACGAGGCTTTTGAAAAGACCCAACTTGGGGTCCATTTGAGTATGGTCCAAGTTAAAATAACGGTTACTATCGACCTCGTAATAGTTAAGCCCACTAGAGCCCAGACTCCATAACCATCAACCGCCATATAATAAGCTACAGCTCCTGAAATGATAGCAGCGATAAAATTGATTTTGGTCAGTGCTTTGAAATCCAACTCAATGGTATAGAGCGTCATTGGTACTGTAAAAAGGGCGTTTAGAACCAATGAGATAGACAAAACCCTAAGAAGAGGCGTTAATTCATCAATATTGTAGAAGTCCGCAACAAAAGGAGCTGCAAAAAACAGCGCAAGGTATGCAATTATACTTATGCCAATATTGAACAAAAACACAGTTGAGATATCATTCTGGGTCCTGTTCTTTTTTTGGATAAGCGCTTTGGTAAAGCCACTATCGATAAAAACCATACTAATGGCAATAAAGACATAGAGTATTCCAACGGTACCATACTCCGAAGGGGTAAGGATACGTGCAAGTGCGATCTGAATAAAAAACTGTACGGCCTGTATTGATATGCGCTCAACAGCACTCCAAGCCATACCTTTGAACATTTTGTCACCAAGCCCCATTTGTTATACCTAATAATATTAAAATGAAGATATTAAAGCTCTACATAGAACTGATTACACAACTGATTGCATGTACCATTCATATTGTTTTCGTACACCTTCATTTAAACCTATTTGATGTCTCCAGCCTAAATTATTTAATTTAGAAACATCAGTTAATTTTTTTAGTGAGCCATCAGGCTTTTCGGTATTGAATCTAAAATTTCCAGAGAAACCAATTTCGGATTTAATCAAATTAGCCAAATCGGAAATGGAGATGTCCACGCCTGTACCTATGTTAATATGCGTATTTCTTACTTCATTGATCTCTTTGGAGACAGTATCTTTGAAATCTCTGTTTTCCATGATAAAAACACAGGCATCTGCCATATCTTCAGACCATAGGAATTCGCGCATGGGTTTTCCGCTGCCCCATATTTCGACGGAAACCTGGTTGTTTGATTTGGTTATGCCATATTTCCCAAGAATTTTGAGAATAGATTCTTTTCCTGAACTACCAGAAATTTCTTCAATAGGCAAATGGGATAGGTCTTTTTTTATAATATCCCAGTTATTGGTTTCCAACGCCTTACCCAAGCGTATTTTGCGGATCAGTGCGGGTAGAACATGTGATTTTTCTAGGTCAAAATTATCATGAGGCCCATAGAGATTGGTGGGCATTACCGAAATAAAGTTGGTGCCGTATTGTAAATTATAGCTCTCGCACATTTTGATACCTGCGATTTTGGCTATAGCATAGGGTTCATTGGTATATTCCAAGGTGTCGGTCAATAAATATTCCTCCTTCATGGGCTGAGGGCAGTGTTTTGGGTAAATACAGGTACTACCCAAAAACAATAGCTTTTTTACTCCGTGTATATAGGATTGGTGAATCACGTTGTTCTGAATCATCATGTTTTCATAGATGAATTCCCCACGATAGGTATTGTTTGCAATAATACCACCTACTTTGGCAGCGGCCAAAATCACATAATCGGGTTTTTCTTTATCAAAAAATCGGCTAACCATTACTGGGTCAATCAAATCTAATTCAGAATGTGTTCGGGTAAGCAGGTTTTTGTATCCTTTTTCTTTAAGATTTTTGACAATGGCACTTCCTACAAGGCCTCGATGCCCCGCAATGTATATTTTTGCATCCTGCTCCATAGAACTACTCAAAATAGTTTAAAACTCGGTATCCGCCATCTTTTATATACTGTTCTTTTTGCATCAAATTCAAATCACTTTGAACCATGTCTTTTACCAGATCCTCCAATTGGTACTCCAATTTCCATCCTAATTTTGTTTGGGCCTTGGTTGGGTCTCCAATCAATAGATCTACCTCAGTAGGTCTAAAATATTTGGGGTCTACGGATAAGACTTCTTTTCCGAGTTCTAATTGATACTTGGAGTTGGAACAAGACTTTACAAAGGCCTTTTCATCAACACCTGACCCTTTGAATTCCAGTTCAATACCAGCTTCTGCAAAACTCATACGTACAAATTCGCGTACTGGGGTTGTTTTTCCTGTGGCTATAACCCAATCCTCTGCCTCTTCAGCCTGTAGGATCATCCACATCATACGTACATAATCTTTCGCATGGCCCCAATCACGTTGCGCATCTAAATTACCAAGGTAAAATTTATCTTGCATGCCCAAGGCGATTCTCGCCGTAGCGCGTGTGATTTTTCGCGTCACAAAAGTCTCTCCGCGAATGGGTGATTCATGGTTGAACAATATTCCATTGCAAGCATACATTCCATAGGCTTCCCTATAGTTTACCGTTATCCAATAGGCATACATTTTGGCAACCGCATACGGACTTCTAGGGTAAAATGGGGTAGTTTCAGACTGGGGTACTTCTTGCACCTTGCCATAAAGTTCGGAGGTGGAAGCCTGATAGATACGGGTTTTCTTTTCCATGCCCAACAAACGAACAGCATCCAAAACACGTAATGTGCCAATACCATCCGCATTTGCTGTATATTCCGGTATTTCAAATGAGACGTGTACATGGCTCATTGCGGCCAGGTTGTAAATTTCATCGGGTTGAATTTCTTTTATCAAGCGAATTAGATTCGTGCTATCGGTCATATCACCGTAGTGCAGAATAAAATTACGATTCTCTATATGTGGGTCTTGGTATAAATGATCGATTCGATCTGTATTGAAAAGAGAGGATCTTCGCTTGAGTCCGTGTACTTCATACCCTTTTTTTAGAAGAAACTCACTTAAATAGGCGCCGTCTTGCCCGGTTACCCCAGTAATCAATGCTATTTTTTTCATTCAAACATTTATTTGGAAAAATAATTCATGCTGCAAAGATGCTTATTTATGCTAAGAATATTCACAAAACAGTATAAAAACCCAATTAATTCGATTAACTATAATTGTTAAACCTCAAAGTTATTGTTTTATTGCAACTTTTTTTAAAGCGCATTGATTTCAGAAAATCTATGTGATATCTGGTAGCGGTAAGTTAATTAGGGGGGGTAAAATTAACATTGGTCCAAGTACAATTCTGCCAAGTTACGTCAAAGCGACTATAAGGGGCATATTGGCCACCTGCTTCAATAACTAATTTATTGCCATTTTTGAACTTGCAATTTTTGAATAGTATATCTTCTGTTGGGTAGTAGGTAACTGCCACTGAATTAAAATCAGAAAAATCACAGTTTATAAACTTGTTTCTTTTTGCCCATGCATTAAAATTAGTTCCACCACCAACGTTAAGAATTCGATTTGTATTTTTTATGGTAATATTATCGAAAGTGTTATCATAACCCATACTAACTTGGTCTCTATCTCCTCCAGGACCTACATAACCATCATCGTAATCCGCCCAGGAAATTGCAGTCCATGTATCTTGTATATACATATTTTTTATCAGGTTGTTATTTGCCCCATTAAAGATTGCCATTACGGCGTGCCAATTTGAGGGGCTTGTGTCAACGCCATATATAGAACAATCTTCAATGGTATTATAACGTACCCCGGAAAAATTAAGTTCAAAGTTGGTTCTTTTAGCAGTACAATTTCTAAATGTGTTGTTTTCCGCTAAGTCTTTCATGTCAAAACCATGGCCCCCATGTTCCAAGTATTGAGCTCGTTCCGCATAGCTGTTTTCAATTTTGGTGTTATTGGTTCCCCCTGTCAAAAGGAAATAGTAATCGGTTGGGTTATTTGGGTTATCCGCGAAAACTTGACAATAGTTGACTCTAGAATTATCAGAATCAAATAACTTTAAGGCTTCAGCGCCTGCGTTTAAAACAAAACAATTCTCCAATAGTGTACTATTACCTTCTATGTTAAATCCAAAACCTGTATATGAGTTCCTATTTGATTGATTGCCCACTTTTGTGATGACAATATTTCTTAATACAATGTTTGTTGCCCTACTTATAGTCTCTATACCGTGGCTATAGCCTGTAATTTGAAAATTCTCTATTTCAATAAAGCGGTCATGTAAGGTAATTGCTTTTCCCTGTCCATTTGAAGATTGTAGTAGTGGCATTTTACTTGCATTTACAGATTCCCCATAGTTAAATGTAGAGCCTTGGTTACTAACTACATCACCAGGGGTATTTTTATACCCAATAAATTTAATTGGGTTTCCACTAGATCCCGGGTTTCTTGAAAGGAGTTCTTTCTTGCCATAATTGCCCGCCTTGACATAGATAATATCCCCAGCTTTTGCTGTAAAAAATGCATGTTCTAAGCTCCATGCCTGTGCTTCAGATGTTCCATTGTTCGAAGACTTCCCACTCGTTGTAACATAGTAACCGGGCGGGGCGTTTCCTCCGCCATCATTGCTGCTTGGGGCTTCTACGGTTATCGTTATTGATTTAGTATTGCTTTCACCCTCAGAATCTTTTACGGTCAACTCGACAACATAAGTGCCGGCATCGGTGAACGTATGCGATGGATTGGCGTTAGTGGCGGTGGCCCCGTCTTTAAAGTCCCAGAAATAACTTGTGATCGCGTCGTCGTCGGTAGAGGAGTTCCCCAAGAACTGTACCTCTAGGGACGCCTGACCCGAAGTGGGGTTTGCGGAAACCACCGCTACGGGTGGTTCGTTCTGTACCTGTGGTGCCGTGACGGTAATGGTCACGGTCTTTTTATGTGAGAGCCCCTCTTTGTCCTTTACGGTGAGTTCGACCTCGTAGCTTCCCGCTTCGGTAAAGCTATGTGAGGGGTTGGCGTTGGTCGCCGTGGCCCCGTCCTTGAAATCCCAGGCATAACCGGTCACCTTGTCGTCATCAGTTGATTTATCTCCGATGAACTGTACCTCTAGGGGAGCCTGTCCCGAAGAAGGGTTAGCGGTGGCCACGGCCTTTGGCGCTTCGTTTTTTGGCTCGGTTACGGTAATGGACACTGTTTTTTTATCGGTCAATCCATTTTCGTCTTTTACGGTCAATTCAACGACATAGGTTCCAGCTGCCGTAAATGTATGTTTTGGGTTTGCTTCACTGGCCGAGACCCCATCTTTAAAATCCCATATATAACTTGATACAGTATTGTCGTCGGTAGAGTCACTTCCTTTAAAAGATACTTCCAAGGGCGCTTCACCTGATAGGGGGGTGGCACTGGCGATAGCTTTGGGTGCCTGGTTCTTATCTTCGTTTACCGTAATGGTGACCGTATCGGTATTGCTCAATCCTTCATCATCTTTTACGGTCAATTCTACCTCATAAGTACCTACCTTGGTAAAGGTGTGGGTAGTATTGGCTGTAGTAGCGTTTGAACCATCCTTAAAATCCCAAGAATAACTACTTATTTTTGAATTATCAGAAGAGTTGCTTCCTGTAAAGGTCACTTCCAGTGGCACTCCACCAGTTGGAGGAGTGGCATCGGCAACAGCTATCGGTTCTTTATTAACATCCTCTTCCGTTGTGTCCTCTTCCGCTTGAATTACAATGTCCTCTGAACCTTCCGGAACGCTATATGTTACTACCAACTTAGGACCAATCTTTGAAATATGTTCTTTTGAGGCAAACGCCAGATCATTGCCATCTTTATGATCTAAAATAAGCGTTGTGGTTTCTGGAAGCATGTCAGAAGCGTTTAACTCCACTATTTCAGTTACGCCTACATGATATTCCTTTACAATTGATCCCAATTGAATATCGATTTCGGGCGCTGTGGTATCAGATAGATCTTTCTCCGTCCAATCATTTGATTTGCCTTTAGAGACATTAACAGTTCCACTGCCACCATCACTATTTATAGTAAATTGTAATGTGGCACCTGTAATAGTTCCGCTAATGGAATCGATCGGGCTTAAATTGAACATCAAATAACTTGTTCGATGGTTCTCTTCTAGGCGTATAATATTTTGATTGTACCCTTTACCACGCTGAATATGTGCATCATTTGTGGGGGGAAAGCTAGTGGTTCTGCTTTCAACTTTGTCATCTGTACTGTCTTCAGAAGTCGCTTCCTCTTCCGTTTCAGCTTCCTCTGTTTCGTTCACCTCTCTTTCCTCAACTGACGAAATAGAATCTTCGATGACCGTATCACGGAGCAGATCACTGTCTTTGTTACAGCCAAGAACAATCAGTATTGAGGTTAAAACAAAACATAGAAATGTTAGACGGATTTTGGTGGGGTAAAATCTCATTGTATTGGGACTAAGTTTAAAATCGGTTCATTTGTACTAAGTGGTGGTAATTCCGGCTTTGTTTTTAATCTATTTAGTAGGTTTGTGTCAATCTTGGTATTGCATTGTCAAAGTGAATTTTACAGAACATCAACTTTATTGCCAAAAGACCCTAATTTTCGATGAACTGATTGCTTATAACGATGAAATACATCTTTTAGTATAAAATCAAGCTACAAACATAAGTGTTCATTTTGATTTTATAGATTAATGGTAGATATTTTCGATGAAATGCACTAAATACATTTTTTTCTGATAAAAAAATTCAGAGAGCGGACTTAATCAAAAGGTTTTGTGTGACGTATTGCACCTTCTTAACAATTACGAAGGTTACTTTGCGAAATTAGTAAAATCCTATTTCAAGGAATACACTAGTCGGCGGACGAACTTAAAATCGTTAGCTGAGCCAATCCTACTGTTTCAACATGACTTGATACTAGTAACTGTACCTTTGGGCAAAAAGGGGGTTAGGAGCCCGGAGCTATGATATTTCTTGCCTTTTGTTGTATCCTGTTCTTAAAAATGATACCAAATGAAGTGAGTCTTACAATTTAATTGCGTCTAAAATTAGAGATGTATAATTAGGGTTTCCGTCTTGATTTCTTTCATCATATCTAATTGATCTATAGATAAAACCATCCTCTATTGTCCAATTTTTTGAATGAAACAATCCGTTTTCATCAAAATACTCAAGGCATTCAACTTTAAATCCACATTCTGATAAAATAGCACTGAAACTCTTATAGTTGTAGAGTATTTTATGATTATCCGAACCGTAGCCATGCCCACCAGGTTTTACGTAGTCAATATATTTTGGATCCGAATGAAATCCGTCAGGGATCGCTACTCTTAATCGACCTCCTTTTTTAAGAAATGTATGACAGGTTTCTACAGCAGTCTTTCCTTGTTCTGGTGTTAAGTGTTCCCACACATGTTCAGCCAACAGCCCATCAATATGATTTTCTTGAAAGTACTTTAACCAAGTTTTGGGTTCTAACAAATCTAAGAAGTGCGCTTCACTAGGAATCCAACCTTCAGTATACTTTTGACTGCTTCCAATAACTATTTTTAGTTGGTCATTGGTATTGGAAGAAAGTAAATTTTCAAATGTTTTCTTTTGTTCCCTCCTATTAATATTTGTTTTACTATAAGGATAATATAACCGGATAATATTTTTTAATCGATCAATCATGTCTTTGAATTGTTTTTGTGAAACAATAATTTGACTGATAGCTCTATTTTTGAATTTAAATAGGAGGGAACAACATTTCAGTGATAATTTTATATTACTCCAAACATAAGAAAAATTAGGTTAAGATGACTCAAATAGTACTTTTTTATTAGTTAGGCGGGGTGAAACCAACATTGGACCATGTACAGTTTTCCCAAGTCACATCGAAGCGACTATATGGCGCATATTGTTCTTTGGCTTCCGTAACAAGTTTTCCCCCATTGTTGAACTTACAGTTTTTAAATAGAATATCCTCTGTAGGGTAGTAGGTTACGGCTACCGACCCAAAGTCAGAAAAATCACAGTTTACAAATGTATTTCTTTTCGCCCATGCGTTAAAATTAGTGCCACCTCCAACGTTAAGAATTCGATTGGTGTTTCTTATGGTGATATTATCAAAAGTATTGTCATAGCCCGTACTTACTTCATCCCTATCCCCTCCGGGTCCTACGTAGCCATCATCGTAATCTCCCCAGGCAATTGCTCTCCATGTATCTTGTATATACATATTTTTTATCAAGTTGTTGTTTGCACCGTTAAAGATTACCATTACGGCATGCCAATTTGAAGATGTTGTGTCAACGCCATATATAAAGCAATCTTCAATGGTATTATAACGTACCCCAGAAAAATTAAACTCAAAGCTGGTTCTTTTAGCTGTACAATTTCTGAATGTATTGTTTTCGGCAAGATCTTTCATATCAAAGCCATGACCCCCGTGTTTCAAGTATTGAGCGCGTTCGGCGTAACTATTTTCAATTAGTGTGTTGTTGGTGCCACCGGTCAGTAAAAAATAGTAATCGGTTGGGTTATTCGGGTTATCTGCATATACTTGACAATAGTTGACCCTTGAATAATCAGAATCATATAGTTTAATAGCTTCTGCTGTAGCGTTTAATACAAAACTATTCTCTAGAAGGCAATTGTTGCCTTTGATCTGTATGCCAAAACCATCATAGGCACTATAGGCAGATTGCGTACCGAAGTCTGTAGCAATGATATTTCTTAATACAAGGTTTCTGCCAGTAGCGACCAAACCAATTCTATACCTTGTGATTTGAAAATTTTCTATTTCCACAAAATTTTCTTGTATAAAAATACCTGTACCACCTTGTGTTGATTTAATTAAAGGCATTTTACCAGGATCTAGTTGATTGCCATAGGAGAAGGTCGAACCTTCATTACTGACCAAGTCACCTGGGGTATTTGTATAGCCAATAAATTTTATAGGCTTGTCAGCAGTACCAGAATTATCGGCCACCAGTTCTTTACTGCCATAATCGCCTGCCTTGATGTAAACAATATCACCAGCAATAGCCCTATCAAAAGCATATTCAATACTCCATGCCGTCGCTTCTGATAGCCCGTCATTGGAAGCCTTACCGCTAGTGGTCACAAAATAACCGGCTTGGGCCTGCTCGTTTTTGGGTTGTGGATTATCTTCTTCTTCTTCCTGATTACCTTGAGGTTCAATTTCTGGAGAACCCTCGGGTGCTTTATATGTGATTATCAGCAGTGGACCTTTATTGGTCGGATGCTCTTTTGAAGCAAAGGCCAAATCGTTGCCTGTACTATGGGTCATTACCAGCGTGGTCAATTCGGCCTGAATATTGGTAGCACTTAATGCCACTTTTTCAGGAGCCCCCACTTTATATGCTTTGTTCATGGAGCCCAACTTCACATCAATGACCGGAGCATTATTTTCGGTCAGATTTTTTTCTGTCCATTCATTGGAATTGCCCTTGCTAATATCAATAATACCATCGCCTTCATCACTATCTATAGAAAATTGCAATACTGCATCGGTAATAGGGCCGTTTACCTCACTGAGATCGAACATAAGGTAGCTGGTGCGATAATCTTCTTGTAATCGTATGATTGATCGATCATGGCCTTGGGCAGCTTGAAGGTAGGCATCGTTCGTTGGTGAAAATGCGAATGTTCGTATAACAAACCCCTCTTCATCAGATGGTTCATTCGTTACTGAATTTTTATCCTCAATAGAAACCACAGGTTCGTTCAACACCGAATCCAATAACAAATCAGTATCCTTGCTGCAAGAGAATAATATGGAAAAGACAATAAAAAGCATAGTCATTTGAACGACTTTTAGGGGGGTGATTTTCATAAGTAGGTAAAATATTTAAAAGTTCTTTAAGGTTTTGGGATAAATATTGTAATTAATCGATTAAGGGCAATTTTAATCGACGAACAACATATTGCTTGAGACATTTTACGTTTTATAAATTCTATTTAGACGCTAAACAACCTATTTTTTCGACGAAATACATTTTTTTTTAACATATTGCTGGTTTTTCACTTCCAAATCAAGAAATTGACCGAAAACCGAGTATATAGAACTCGCTCAAACTAAAAATATTGTGAACGGATCATTTTTATAGATGAACTACATGATTTTCGTCGTAAAATCATTCAAATGCTCTTTTTGTAGGATGAAATTGTCGGTGAAATGGAAATGTGGTTTACGGAATTCACTTAGCAGTAAATTTCTCTACTAGAATTTCGGAACAATCGATGAGAGAAAATCATATAGTTTTCAGAAAAGCTATTAAAACAGAACTTAGATAGATTAAACATATAGAGGCCAGTAGATAAGTACACAGGCAAGATTAATTACAATAGCCTGATTGTTACTCATTTGTAATTTATGATTTTGTCCGTTCGAGCGCTCCCGAAGCCTCGGTCGAGAACTATACCCAATTCTAAAAAGGTCTCGACTTTAGTTTATCTTGAGCGAACCTTGCCTGCCGGCAGGGACGAAAGGCTCGACCAGACAGTTGGCCACAAAACCAATGAAAAAAGTAAGTAGCTAACTACTGATCTCTATAGACATATTTGCAGTAGGGGTCATATACGGTTTTTGAAATTAAAAAACTTCATTCAAGTCTTTTGCTTTTTGCATTTGGTTAGAATGAAGATTAATAATATTTCGATAGGCACTTCGAGAATAAGAACGAAAAAGTCATAATCTGCCATCCACTTTTTCGGAAAGAATTCCTTTAACATCGTATAGAACACCATTTTTATTGAGCATCTTTCGAAGGTTAAGGTCTAAAAATTCGTTATGGGAAACTGTTAGTACGATGGCGTCATACATTTCATTTGGTAGTTTGTCAGTAGTAGTCAATTGATACTCTCGCATTACTTCAATTGGTGATGCCCATGGATCGTAGATAGATACCTCAGCCCCATAACTTTTTAATCCATTAATAACATCAACAACTTTTGTATTACGTACATCTGGACAGTTTTCTTTAAAGGTGATTCCTAAAATTAAAACTTTCGCACCTTTTACCTTAATATCATGTCTCAACATGAGTTTGATTACTTCAGAAGAAACATACTGCCCCATACCATCGTTCATACGCCTGCCTTCGAGAATAATACCTGGGTGATAACCAAATTCCTGAGCTTTTTGAGCCAAGTAGTAGGGGTCTACACCAATACAATGACCTCCTACCAAGCCTGGTTTAAAAGGTAAGAAGTTCCATTTGGTTCCTGCGGCCTTTAAAACTTCATGGGTGTCAATATCCATTAGGTTGAAAATCTTGGCCAATTCGTTGACGAAGGCAATATTAATATCACGTTGTGAGTTTTCAATTACTTTTGAGGCCTCAGCTACTTTGATGCTGGGTGCCAAATGTGTGCCTGCTGTGATTACAGAGGCATAAAGCGCATCCACTTTTTTGCCAATTTCAGGGGTGGATCCAGCGGTTACCTTAAGAATTTTATCAACGGTATGTTTTTTATCTCCAGGATTGATCCTTTCTGGGGAATAGCCTGCAAAAAAATCTTTGTTGAATACAAGACCACTAACTTTTTCAAGGATAGGGATGCACTCATCTTCGGTTACTCCTGGATATACGGTAGACTCATAGATGACGATATCACCTTTCTTTAAAACTTTGCCCACGGTCTCACTTGATTTGTACAATGGGGTCAGATCAGCCCGATTGGTTCTATCTACTGGGGTCGGTACCGTAATGATATAATAGTTGCATTTTTTTAGGTCGTTCAAATCATCACTGCAGAACAAACCGATCTCACTTGAAGGTTCTTTTTTTGTGACTTTTTCTAGGGCATCTTCACTAACTTCAAGGGTGCTGTCTACACCTGCTTGTAATTCAGATATTCGCTTTGCGTTAATATCAAACCCGATTACGGGATACTTTGCGGCAAACAAATGCGCTAGAGGCAAGCCTACATAGCCGAGACCGATAATTCCTATATTGATGTTGCTCATGTATTAATGCAGATAATGCTTTAAAACACTATAAGAGGAATAGTGTTTTATAGTTGAATTTGTTATGTTTTTTTCCTTTGCTTAAACCAAATTATGTTGTTTTATATTTCCCCCATCAACTTTATAACCTGGGTTCGACGTAAGAAAAGCACTATTTTAACATAGAAAAAGCGAAATATTTAGTATATTAAAGTACTGGATTTCAAACAACTAAAATACATTTCGCTTATGATTTCTACTGATAAAATTACAACTGTTTTTTGTTCTATTGATGATTTTTGCCTTGTTTTTGAACCTGCATTAAAGAAAAAAGAGCTTTCAACAGGAAAAAGGACTCGAAACAGGAAATTTAAGATGTCAACTAGTGAAATTTTAACAATCACAGTATTGTTTCATTTGAGTGGTTATAGAAATTTTAAACATTTTTATATCTTTTATGTTCAAAAACATCTAACTCAAGAGTTCCCAGAAACAGTTTCTTACAATCGTTTTACAGAATTGATGCAGTCCAATATGTTGGCTTTAAGTTTGTATATGAAAACCTGCTGTTTGGGGAAATGTTCA
>UOEL01000112.1_pt1 | contig 13337 bp, 15 predicted proteins | sample 1989351 | NCBI WGS metagenome assembly UOEL01 (sample SAMEA4712195, study PRJEB27164) | hydrothermal vent metagenome | biome: marine basaltic hydrothermal vent biome; feature: marine hydrothermal vent; material: mineral | place: Pacific Ocean | collected 2011-06-14/2011-07-23 | depth 1719 m
ATAAGAACACCACAGCCTACACCGCAAAAACGGCAAGGGGCTTTTTTCCAATCTAAATTGGCATCAGCGGGAATTCCTCTTTCTTGCTCCTCGGCAAATATGATTCCCGGAAACATTCCTGCCGCGGCGGTCATAGCTGACAGAGCTGCCATTTTTTTTATAAAACTTCTTCTGTTGGTCTGAATGGATCGGTACATAGAATTTTAGTTTTTAGGGGTATCGAAGCCGGAAACCAGGGCCAGTAATCTAAGACTGGGAATTGCATCCAACTTTTCTTTTAAAATATCTTCCTCTTGGCGCGAATCTGTCTCCGTGACAAGAATGAGTATATCCTTATTTTTGGCGGGCAAAACCTCACATCCCTCAATAGATGATAAAATCTGGCCAAGGTACTCTTTTTCGCCATCTTGTGGGTGGGCCAAATAACTTTTTATAGGCATATAGGCTTATTTATCTTGAGTCTTAAAAAGGGTAGGCTTTATAGTCACCATTACCCATCCCCAATAATTGGAATTATCATCAAAGTTATTCTTAAGTACCTCTATGCCTTCCGAGGCAAATAAATGAGAATACCCTGCTTTGATATTGATGTCTTTTTTAAAATTATAGTTCAGTACAAAGTCGGCTTCAACACCTAGCTGTTTCGAACTGGTTCCTGATAAATCTGCTGCTGCCGAAAAATTATGGATCCGGGCATTTAAAGAAGTCTTTTCTCCCAATGTGATAACCGACCCAATATATACATCTATAAGCCCAATGTTATTTGCGTGATTTCCGACAAAAAAATAATCCATTAATCCATTGAACTTATGGTTCGTGCCATAAAATGGGCTGAATGCTTTGTTTTTTCCATTAGATGGAGCTCCGTTGTCATTACCACTAATTAGCTCGCCCCCGGCGATCAAGGTCCATTTTGGCTTAACTTTATAACTGATTTCCAGTGCAAGTAAATACCCGCTCAAATCGTTGTTATTGACATCGTTTCCAAATTGATAGTAAAGGTTGGAAACCAGCCCGAACTTTTCTTTGGCATATTTCAGATGGGTACCGATAGTTTGGCTGAAACGGGTTTCATTAGTATCCGCATTCGCAGCATCTATAAATTGTAAGCCATTGTTAAGAAAAAGGAAGCTTGCCGACAACGACTCCCAATCTTGATGGAACCACCCATATTGAATGCTCTTATAGGTATTGGCAGTCGTGAGCAGGTTTCCAATATTTGATTCTCCATCTTGGTTGAAAGCAGCTCCTAGATGAAAACTTGATTTGTTTTTCTGGTACTTGAACAAAGCAACGTCATGACTTCGAGCTTGTTGTGCCCAAGCCACTCCGCCAAAAATTCTTTGGTCGTCATAGTTCAAAACCTGTCTTCCCAATTTCAAAGAAAACTCGGGTGTAAACAACAGCTCGCCCCAAGCTTGGTGTACACCAAACCCGTTACGGTCGGCTCTGTTCAACTGCCGAACATCGCCCCAAACACGTATATCTTGAACACTCAAATAAAAGTTGAGATACTCATTTTTATAACCGGCATTTAATCGGGTACGCTGCGAAACAAAAGCAGAGGCATCGGCGTTATTAGGGAAGAGTGTTCCAAAACCGTGGCGATATTCAAATCTAGGTCGTACTTCTGCATCTATTTTTACTTGCGCAATGGCAGATGTACCCGACAATAGCGAAAAAACAAGTACTGTTAAATAATGTTTCATAGGTTGATAGTTAGGGTTCTGCTAGGTTTAATTACTCAAGGCAGCCTCTATTTACGAAATTCATTTGATTTCAAATAAAAAACACTGTAAGGACTTCATTGTTAATTGTACATAGCTTTAAAATGGCTATTGATTTTTGTTAAAGTTAATTCTAATATTTCGTATAAATTGAAATTGTTAAGTGAAGCGATTAAATTTATAAGTGAAGTGTCTAGATTACAATTCAAAGCAAAAATCAATAGCGTTCTAATGGTTTAAAAAAGAAAAAGGAGTTTTGTATCTCAAAGTTACACAACAAAAACAAACCTTTCCCTATGACCAAATTAACATTATTCTCGCAGATTATATCAAGGTTGGACGGTTCAAGGTTTAAAAAGTTGATGGCCCACCGTAGCGACAAGCACCAAAAAGGTTTTGACAGTTGGTCACATTTGGTGCCGATGCTCTTTTGTCAATTTGCCAAGAACCAGTCCGTTCGTGATATAAGCAACAGACTTCGCTCTGCCACGGGCAACCTGAACCATATAGGAAAGGTCAAGGCATCTTCCAAGTCCACACTCGGCTACCAGAACAAGAACCGCTTATCTACATAAAAAACATATCGCAGAGGTCATGATCATTTTTTTAGATAGCACAAGCGTCAAGGCTCACTGGTCAGCGGCAGGTGTCCGAAAATCAGAAGGAGGCCAAGGAATCGGGAAGAGCAAGGGCAGAACGACAAGTTTACGGTAACTGAATAACTTCTTACGTTTCATATAAAGTTGGTAACTTTGAAAGTATGTCAAGGTTACCAAAAAAAGCTAGAGAATAGACTTCAAAAAAGGGAAGAAAACAATGCATTGCGCAGTTTGCAAAAAGCCTATGATTTGGTAGATTTCTCTTCCAATGATTACTTAGGTTTTGCAAAGAATGCAGCTGTTTTTAAAGCAGTTTCTGAAATTTTATCTTCAAAAGAGATACTACAAAATGGAGCTACTGGCTCACGTTTGTTATCTGGCAATTATCAATTGTATACTGAATTAGAAGAAAAATTATGCAGGTTATATAAAACCGAAGCAACCTTAGTTTTCAATTCGGGCTATGATGCTAATATTGGTTTTTTTAGTTCAGTACCGCAAAGAGGGGATATTATCTTTTATGATGAATATATTCACGCCAGTATTCGCGATGGTATACAAATGGGCAATGCCAAAAGTTATAAATTCAAGCATAATAATCTTGATGATTTAAAAATTAGATGTCAGACCGAACGAGGTCATAGCCCAAATGAAACAGATATATATAGTAACCGAATCTGTTTTTTCTATGGATGGAGATTCACCTGACTTAAAGGCTTTCGCAGAATTTTGTACTATAAATAATTATCATCTGGTGATTGACGAAGCTCATGCTATAGGTGTTTTTGGTATTCAAAGGTTCTTTTATTGAGTATATACCTATTGCTTGGCAGCACCTCGGTCTTTATATTTTTTACGCTTCCGTTTTTCAATTTTTTGTTTTAAACTGTTATTGCTTTGTTCAAATACCTTCTAAAAGGCAACATTTCTTTATAAACAAAAATGACCTTCTCTTTGAAATCATCTTGTAAAACCTCTTTATTACTGAAAGAATACTCCACCGCAAAGGTCTTGTTTCTCAACAAATCAATATGCCGATGGTCTCTTGAAAAACCTTTGGGCGAAGTCTTTAGTTTTTCATCTTTATAAAGGGCACCAAAAGTATCTTTAAAAGACTTTTTGCCGAGTATCTTTTTTAATTCCTCACCATCATAATCAATGGCATCACGAATACTGCGTAAGGTTTTGGAATCGGGTCGCCAAAAGCCGCCGGCCATCATTGATTCTTTGATTCCTATTTCAATATAAAAATCACCTGTATTCGGTCGTTTATCGAACCCTGCGCCAAAGTGATTTTTATAAACGGGTTTATGAGGATGGAACATTAGGTTGTTATTAATCCTATTGATACCCTTTTTACCCGGAGTGGCATAATATTCATCATCAATGGCAGCGAGCGTAAGATCCATCTCATCTAACCAACCGATGTAATCATCACGCACTTCTTTGTACCATTTTCGATTGGCATCCATCCATTCTTTTGAGTTGTTCTTGTTGAGTACTTTGAGAAAACGGATCTGGTTTTTGAAGTTCATTTTTTATAAGGTGTTGTTTGCAGCAAACAGCTTATTTTATTTCTAACAGATTGCCGTGCCTCTGACAAACAATTTGGTCTACATCGGCAGATCGCTTCGTGCCTTGCGAGTTCGAAGTGAAAGTCCCCTCTCCCCTCTGGGGAGGGGGTTTAGGGGCGGGGACTCTAAAATCTATTATCACCCCCAACAATATCGCCTATAGTACCTAGAATACTTCCTTCCCCTTTATCTTTCCCTCCTCTGGGAATAGATGCCAATACCCTACCGGCCAATCTACTAAAAGGCAAAGACTGAATGTATACAGTACCCGGACCACGTAAGGTTGCAAAAAACAAACCTTCACCGCCAAAAACCGTATTCTTGATTCCCCCAACAAATTCAATATCGTAATCAACACTTTGACTAAAGCCCACGATACAGCCCGTATCTACTTTCAACACTTCGTCCGCTGCCAATTCCTTTTTTGCCAGTGTGCCTCCTGCATGAACAAAGGCCAACCCGTCACCTTCAAGTTTTTGCATGATAAAGCCTTCACCGCCAAATAGTCCTCTGCCCAGTTTCTTAGAGAATTCTATACCGATGGACACCCCTTTTGCAGCACAGAGAAAGGCATCTTTTTGGCAAATGAATTTTCCGTCTTTTTCAGACAGGTCGATGGCAAGTATCTTTCCAGGGTAGGGCGCGGCAAAACTGACCTGCTTTTTACCTTGGCCCATATTCAAAAAGGCCGTCATAAAAAGACTCTCGCCCGTTAGCAATCGCTTGCCCGCAGAAAATATTTTGCCCAACACCCCTTCTTCTTGATTAGATCCATCACCAAAAATAGTGTTCATCTTAATGTCGGAATCCATCATCATAAAACTGCCCGCTTCGGCGACTACGGCTTCTTGGGGGTCGAGTTCTATTTCTACATACTGCATTTCTTCTCCGTAAATCTCGTAATCTATTTCGTGTGCGTTCATAAGTAATGATTTTATTTTCATTCCAGCGTAGGCAGGAATCTATTGTTTTTATGTTTATAGTTTTCAAGTCATTGGTCAGTATTTCTTAAAATTGTTACATTACACCGCATTAAAAACAGAAACTAAACTTGACTTTTAACTTTGAGCGTCCATTCAAAATTAAATGTGGAAACCACTACCCCATCTTTGTTTACACCTACTGATTTCATCCAAATAGTCTGTGCCTCTCCTGTCTCAATTGTTTTTAGAATCGCCTCTTTAACTTCCTCGCCTTGATCGCAGCTAAATGTAATTCTACCAGTGGCCTTTTTGGTAAAAGTGGCATTGTTCGTTAAAACTAACATTGAAATACGAGCAGTGCTTTCTCTAATATGCATCATTACCAAAGCTCCTGTGGTCAATTCGGCCGCCATACCCTGCACGGCCCAAAACATCGATTTAAACGGATTTTGATTGATCCATCTAAACTTTACATGCACCACACATTTGTTCTCTTGCAGCTCTTTTGCCCGAATACCACACCACCATACCGATGGAAGCTTAAAAAAATTAAACGTATTTATCTTCTGAGGAGTCAAGGTCATTTTTTTATTCATTTGCCTCAAAAGTACCGAAAATACTATAGAAACACCCTATCGAGCTATAGCATTTCAAATATTTAATTTGTTAATTTTTTGTTAATATTTAGTACTATGTCTTGCATAGTACTTTTTTTAAACCATATATTTGCATAAGAAATTACTAAGCCATGACAGATACATTGAGCAAACATGAAAGAAATCTATCATCTTTGATACATGCTTCCACCTTTTCAAAGTTCTTTATACCCTTTGGTAATTTTATACTGCCGTTGGTATTATGGACCGCGAACAAGAAAGAATATGATTTTGTGGATCACAACGGAAAACAAGCATTGAACTTTCAAATAAGTATGCTCCTCTACTCTATTGTTTTGGGCATCATAAGCATACCTTTTATAATCGGTCTCTTTCCTGATATCTTTAATTTCGGGCATTTTGGCTTTGATCGTTTGAACAATTTCAATAATCTAAATATAAGTTTTGACAGTGACGATTTTCGTTTTGGCACATGGTGGTTGCCTTTGGGCATTACCGGGTTGGTACAAGGTGGCTTGTTCATCGTGAACATTGTTTATACAATATTAGCGACCATTCGCACCAACGAGGGGCAAACATTTAAATATCCGATAACGATCAATTTTGTAAAATAGTGAACACTAAGCAACTGTCAGACTGAGCGCAGTCGAAGTCAGTAAGCAGTAAAATTAATAAAGGGTACTAATCACACCCAAAACAAATAGGAGTTTAATCATCAATCAAAAAACGAACAATTAATCTATGCAGGCCACAATTTCAAACACACAAGACGAAAGCCTGCTTGATGGTAGGCGGACTCGGCATAAAAAGCAAAAGGAAGTTATGAACGTAGAAAATACAAAAGCGCAAATGCGAAAAGGGGTTTTGGAGTATTGTATCCTTTCCATTCTAAATGGTCACGATAAATACACCTCTGAAATTCTCTCGACACTTAAAGACGCTAAGATGCTTGTTGTAGAAGGTACCATTTACCCCCTACTCACAAGATTAAAGAACGCAGGTCTGCTCAATTATCGTTGGGAAGAATCAACCTCAGGCCCTCCGCGAAAATATTACACCTTGACAGAGACGGGCAAACTCTTTCTTAAAGAACTTGATAAAACCTGGGATGAACTAAGAAGTGCTACAAATCTGGTAACCAAGAAGAAATAAATCAAAAAACTAGACCCAACAGGGTAAAAACAACTAACAATGAACAAGACAGTAAATATAAATCTCGCCAATATACTTTTTCATATAGACGAAGAAGCATATAACAAAATGCGAAGGTACCTTGAGTCGATAAAACGCTCTTTTGCCAACACACCCGGTAGCGATGAGATCCTATCGGATATCGAGGCACGTATCGCCGAACTTTTTCATGAAAAATTGGAAAACGAGAGACAGGTAATCTCTAACAAAGAAGTAGACGAAGTCATTGCCATAATGGGGCAACCCGAAGATTATATGGTCGATGAAGACATCTTTGAAGATGAACCAAAATCTTCTTCTTCAGAACAAAAAAGGGTCAAAAAACTATATAGGGATATTCAGACCAAATATGTTGCCGGAGTATCTTCGGGTCTAGCGCACTACGTAGGTCTTGACCCGCTATGGATTCGTTTATTATGGGTGATCCTTGCCATAGGGTCTGGGGGTGGTTTTATACTCTTATATGGTCTGTTATGGATATTGATCCCTGAAGCCGCAACAACCTCACAGCAATTGGATATGCGCGGTGAAGATATCAACATCAGCAATATTGAGCGAAAAGTAAAGGAGGGTTTTGACGATATTGCCGATAAGGTCAAAAGCGTTGATTATGAAAAAGTGGGTGATAAGGTCAAAAATGGTGGCAAGACTTTTTTTGATACCCTAGGTGATATTGTCATGTTCTTTTTTAAGATATTCGGCAAGTTCATTGGTATCTTACTCATTATCGTTGGGGCGGCTACAATTATAGGTATGTTCATTGGTATGCTGACCATCGGCACATTGGACTGGGTGAATATACCGGGTGTTGATAATTTTATCTCGAACCCGACCGAAGCACCTGTATGGGTATTATCGCTAATGATGTTCTTTGCTATCGGAATTCCCTTTTTCTTTCTCTTCTACCTCGGATTGAAAATATTGATAAACAATTTAAAATCAATCGGAAGCATTGCGAAGTTTTCTTTATTGGGCCTTTGGTTGATTTCATTGATCGGCCTAACTATAATCGGTGTAAAAACCGCCGCCGCACATGCATATTCGGGCAGTACTACCATTGAAGAAGAGGTTTATTTTGAAAACCCAATAGATACGTTGAACATCACTGCAGTGACAACAAAATTATTTGACAATCGTGGTCATATACGAGTTGATGATTCTATTATCACCTATGACGATGATGGTGAAGAAGTGCTTCTCTCTGATAATGTCCGCTTCAAGATCAAAAAAACAAAAGACTCCATTATCAGCATAGAAATCAGAAAAGAAGCCAACGGAAAATCTTTCAATGCAGCCCGAGAAAAGTCCAATAGGATAAATTATGGTTATAAAGCGGAAGGCAATACCATCTACTTAGATGACTATTTGACTGCAGAGAGCAAAAACAGGTTCAGCGATCAAGAAGTACGAGTGACCCTTTACGTACCTGTCGGAACCGTACTTAAGTATAACAAATCAAGCCGTAGATGCCCTATGTTAAGAGCTAATAATGACCGGGATATGAACGGCTGCGATATGTCGGATTATATATGGGAAATGAGTGTTGAAGGCGAACTAGAATGTTTGGATTGTACTGTATTGGAAAAATCCAACGAAGACCAAAAGGGCCATATTATAATAAACGAGGAAGGAATTGACATTAATATTAAAGATGAAGACGGTGAAAACTTTGAAATGAAGATCAATGAAGACGGTGTGAAGATAAGGGCAAACGACAATCAAGATAGCCGTGATACCAACGTAATCATCATTGATGATGAAGGGGTAGATATTGATTTGCAAGACGACTCCGATTCCCTTTCAATGAAAATCGGTGAAGACGGGGTACTGTTAAAAACAAAAGGCAACTAATCAAATTAACGATTTGAACTATAGCAATTGAAATTTACGGTTCATCAGTTCAAAACAACAACTCGGTCAATAACTTACTTATACAAACAACTATAATTCATATTTTTATATCAATCTTAAACATCAACTTACCGGCTATAAGTCCGGTTCAAAAAACAACAATCATGACAACACTAGCAAGAATCGCAATCGCATTATTAGTAAGCTTATTTTTATCTTCATGCCATTTCGACGCAAATTTCGGTAATGGTAAAAAAGGAAACGGAATCGTTGAAAACGAAACCCGTAGCATTACAGAAGAATTCACAGAGGTCTCTGCCTCTGAAGGTTTAGACGTCTATGTGACACAGGCCGAAGAATTCAGTATTGAGGTAGAAGCCGATGAAAATATTATCGATCTAATTGGCACTGACATCAAAAATGGCAGATTACATATACATGCCATCGAGAATATTGGCAGGGCCACAAAAAAAGTATATGTATCATTACCTGAAATCACAGCTTTAAAAAGTTCAAGCGGAGCTGATCTGATAACGAAAAACGTTATTGAAAGTGATAAGATCGATTTAGATGCAAGCAGTGGCGCTGATCTGCGTATAGAGGTCAATGCCGAAGAAATATCTGCAGATGCCAGTAGTGGCGCCGATATCAAGATTGCCGGCGAAACCAATATTCTGCACGCAGATGCAAGCAGCGGAGCTGATATCAAGGCCCGAGAACTGGTGACCAAAACCTGTTATGCTGATGCAAGCAGTGGATCCGATATTTCTGTGAATGTTTCTGAATCGTTAGTAGCAGATGCCAGTAGCGGTGCCGATATTTCATATTCTGGCGACCCTACTGTAGAGAAAAGAAAATCGGTTTCGGGCAGTGTGCGAAAAAATTAATTCAAAGCTGCTCGCCGTGTGCTAAGCACTGATCCTAGCATTGTATTAAATCAACAGCGAACCCATCAAAATTTGGTGGGTTTTTATTTAGCTCCATATCTGAAATTGAGCTCAAGAACTAAAAGTCTATGCACCAAGATGTATCTCTTAGTATCTAACCTTGGGTTTGGCAAAAGATTTCAATATGTTCTATATTAGCATAAATATTCTATTATAATGCAGGTACATCTGAAAAAATTCGTCCTTATCTTAAAACACACTTTTGGTATTTCACGTGAATCACATGATTTTCAAGACACGTTAATTGTTTGTCTTTCACTGAACGGGCATACCGGTTACGGAGAAGCCACCTCAAACCCTTATTACAAAATCACAGTAGAAAGTATGATGGCCGAGATCGAAGCCATTCAAAATGATATTGATTCATTTGATTTTACCGTACCAGAGGCCTTTCACCGATTTTTGACTGAAAAGGGCTTGACAAATTTTGCCATTTGCGCTTTGGATCTGGCTGCCCATGATCTCTACGGAAAACTATTGGGGAAGCCACTTTACAATATATGGGGCACCAATACCGACCATTACCCTATTACGAACTACACCATAGGCCTTGACTCCATAGAAAAAATGGTCGCCAAAATGAAAGAGACCCCTTGGCCCATCTACAAAATAAAACTAGGAACAGATGATGATGTTGCCATCGTGAAGGAACTCAGAAAGCATACCAATGCTGTTTTTAGAATCGATGCCAATTGTGCTTGGTCGGCAGAAGAAACTATTCACAATGCACCCTTACTAAAAAATCTCGGAGTAGAATTTCTTGAACAGCCCCTAAAAGCTGATGATTGGCAGGGTATGGAAAAAGTAATGCGCCAAAGTGTACTGCCCGTAATCGCCGATGAAAGCTGTATTGTAGAGACCGATGTTGAAAAATGTGGATTTCACTTCAACGGTATCAATATCAAACTGACAAAATGTGGTGGCCTCACCCCTGCCCTGCGTATGATAAAAAAAGGTAAGGAAATGGGACTCAAGATCATGGTCGGTTGTATGACCGAATCTTCGGTAGGTATATCGGCCATAGCACAACTACTGCCCCAATTGGATTATGTTGATATGGATGGCGCAATGCTATTAAAAGAAGACATTGCCAATGGTGTTCAAATTTTCAAGGATGGAAAAGTGATTTTCCCTACTTTAGGGGGAAGTGGAATAACGCTAAGGTAAATGACACATTATATAGATTCCTTTCCAGGAAGGGAAATTACGATTGACGGTAAAAAACACCTTTATTTTGGGGGCACTTCCTATTTAGGACTACAAACGGATGCAGCCTTCCAGAATATATTCATTCAGAACATAAAAAAGTACGGCACCAACTACGGAGCCTCTAGAAAATCAAATGTTCGAATTTCGATATTTGATAAGACCGAGCGACATTTGGCGAAAATGGTTGGTAGTGAGGCCTGTACCACCCTTTCATCAGGTTATTTGGCTGCTCAACTTGTTGTTCAAACTTTGAATACACCGGCTCATCGGTTTTATCATGCACCCAATACGCACGCCGCACTTTATTTGACCAAACCAAAGCCCTATTCCTCATTTACTGACCAGAACAATGCCGTCAGAGATCAACTTCTGTCGAAAGATGGGGTCACTCCCGTAGTCTTTATTGATTCGATCGACTTCTCTATAAACAATCACCCCAATTTTAATGAATTGCGATCGCTTCCCCTCGAAGAATTGATTCTTGTCGTCGATGATTCACATGGTATAGGTATTGTTGGTGAAAATGGTGGTGGTGTATATGAAAAGGTAAAAGAACTATCTCCAAAAGAACTCATCGTATGCTGTTCATTGGGCAAAGGTTTTGGTGTTCAGGCAGGAGCAATTTTCGGCACAAAACAACGAATATCACAATTGACCGATACCGCTTTTTTTAGTGGTGCGAGTCCGGCTTCCCCGGCAGGTATGGCCACATTAATCGAAGGTCATGAGCTTTTCAAGGCCAAAAGAGCGCTTTTACAAAAGAACATTCGGTCATTTTTAGAGCGATTGACAAATACAGAGCTCTTAAAATTTATGCCCGATTATCCTGCATTTAGCTTTACAGACGTCAAGCTTGCCAACTACTTGAAAGAACATCGTATTATAACCACCAACTTCAAATACCCCAACGAATATTCGCCCCTAGTGAGTAGAATAGTGTTAACGGCAGGGCACACTACAAAAGATATCGAAGTTTTGGCCGAGCTGATAAATAGTTATTGAAAAATTTTTATCGATAATAATAGGTGAGAAAAATTTAATTTTTCATGTTTATATGGATAAAAATTGCTGATTTCGTAAAATTATCGCAACTTTTTAGTATTGAGCCCATCGTATGAACAACACTAAAATCAGCGAAAATGAAAAAACTGCTCGGATTGTTTTTTTTGATGTTAATTCTCATCTCTTCAACTGAATTCACATCTTCAAAACCACAGACAAATACAAGCTCTTTGGAAGGAACTTGGGAACTTATCAATCGTTTCAACTACGATGATAAAAATGTTATTGATACCCTTGAAAACCTTAATGGTTACAGGCAAAAAATGTACAGCAAAGGCAAGGTAATGTGGCCCCGCCACTCCCCTGACGACCCATCAGAATGGTTCGGGTACGGTTCTTATTCCAATACCGAAAATGAATTGGGAGAACAACTTGAATATGGTTCGCTGACAATGATGCAAATTCAAGATACCGTAAAAGTGTTCAAGTTTGAACTTCAACTTGATAAGGGGCACCTTTAGCCAAATCACATTGGATGATGATGGAAACAAAACCTTTGCAGAAAACTACGTACGTATAGATTAACGATCGCCACCATTAATTCTGGTCATAGAACGGTTAAGGATATTCGCAAGGTGAGAACTGAATTTTACACTGCAGTGGTCTCTACAGATGCTAAATAACGTTCAGCATCCAAGGCGGCCATACAGCCCGTACCTGCTGCGGTTACTGCCTGACGATATTCCTTGTCTTGAGCATCGCCACATGCAAAGACACCAGGTCTGTTGGTCTTTGTAGATTTTCCGTGAGTAATCAAATAACCGGTTTCATCCATATCCAATTGTCCCTTGAAAATACCGGTATTGGGTTTGTGGCCAATGGCAATGAACAAGCCCGTTATTGCAATTTCCTCCTTTTCTTGCGTCTGATTGTTTACCATACGTAACCCCTCAACAACCTGATCGCCCAAAACCTCATCAACTTCGGTATTGTATCTAACTTCTAAATTTTCAAGGCTATTTACACGATGCTGCATTGCTTTTGAAGCCCTCATATAGTCTTTTCGTACCAACATGGTTACCTTGTTACAGATATTGGCCAAATAAGAAGCCTCTTCCGCAGCGGTATCACCAGCACCTACAATGGCGACGTCTTGACCTTTATAGAAAAAACCGTCGCAAACGGCACAGGCAGAAACTCCACCGCCCTTTAATCTTTCCTCACTCGGTATGTTCAAGTATTTTGCAGTGGCACCTGTAGCAATAATGATCGTCTCGGCTTCTATGATTTTAGAATCATCGACCGTTATCTTATGAATACCCCCAATTTTATCACTCAATTCGATGGCGGTTACCATACCTATACGAACTTCGGTACCAAAACGCTCTGCCTGTTGCTGCAATTGCACCATCATGGTAGGGCCATCGATTCCTTCAGGGTAACCCGGAAAATTATCTACTTCGGTAGTCGTTGTCAATTGCCCACCAGGTTCCATACCGGTATACAACAAAGGCTTTAAGTCAGCTCTTGCTGCATAAATGGCCGCGGTATAGCCTGCAGGGCCTGAACCGATAATGAATGTTTTTACTCTTTCTATTTGCTCTGACATAATCAAATTGTTCTTTAAATACTATAACGCAAAAGTAGTTTTTTTACAAAAAACCTTACAGATAAGTTATTAAAAGTTTTGTAACTTC
>UOEL01000050.1_pt1 | contig 13247 bp, 11 predicted proteins | sample 1989351 | NCBI WGS metagenome assembly UOEL01 (sample SAMEA4712195, study PRJEB27164) | hydrothermal vent metagenome | biome: marine basaltic hydrothermal vent biome; feature: marine hydrothermal vent; material: mineral | place: Pacific Ocean | collected 2011-06-14/2011-07-23 | depth 1719 m
CCGTGGCCATGTATATCATCTATAAGAAAATAAGGGCATTACATTTTGGCCTGTTGCTCGATGCCGGGTACAATTACCTGAACAAACATATCCCTAGGGAACTTGTCAATTTTATATATTACAAGATAAGCAAGATCGTATCGAATCTCTTGACCCCGGTCAGGGCAAGATGGAAAATCGAAAAAACAGAACCCGACCCATTCCCCGGGCAACTTAATCTAGGGTTCGATTAAAAAACGGGGGATGGCTAAGTAAAAGCTTTAAATATAGGTTATTACAAAACAACATCAACTATCGAACTATTATTGAGGCTAAAACAAGGTTACAAAAACTCTTCTGGAACGCTATTGCGATGTTTCCATCGCTTATGTGTCCATAAATAATGCTCTGGTTTTTCTCGTATTTGTTGTTCTGTCAATCGTAGAAATTGGTCGGTGATCTCATTTTTTTCAGTATTCTTGCCAGAAGTTGTGATGGGTATGAATTCTGCCTTGTAATAGCCTCGTTTCACTTTAGAGACTTTTAAAAAAACTACGGCTAGATCTAATTTACGGGCCATGGCCTCGGTGCCATTGAATATGGGGACTTTTATCCCCATGAACTCCGTCCAGTATTTCGCACGATGGGCTTGGGGCGATTGATCACTAACCATTCCGAACATACCAATGATTCCCTTTTGTTTGTCACTGATTACCGTCTTTACCGTTTCTTGTTGGGTGATAAGGGTGGTGTTCCATCTGGCTCTCACTTTCTTTATCCACGCATCAAAGTATTTGTTTCCTATTTTCTGGTATACGGCATATCCTTTTGCGCGCACATAATTATTAATGCTGACATTCCATTCCCAATTGGCAAAATGCGAGCATATAATCAATATGCTTTTCTCTTTTTCAATCTCTTTCAGTACCTCTATATTGGTTACTTGATAGCGTTTTTTTACATCCTCTTTACTGAGGTTCATTGTTTTGACCATTTCCATGAACATATCGCACATATGCTCAAAGAAGTCATGGCGTATGCGTAGTATTTCTTGTTCGCCCTTTTCAGGGAATACTAATTTCAAATTATCGTAGACCACTTTTTTACGATAGCCTACAACATGGTAGACCAGAAAGAAAAAAATATCCGATAACAAGTAGAACAGTCGGTGGGGAAGTATTGAAACCAACCAAAGCACAGGATACACCAAAATAAATACAAGTAGTTGCATGCAAAAAACTATAGGGCAAATATAGCTATATTTGAAACCAAAATAACCAATCGATCTATGGGTAATATTCACTTTGCAACAATAGCCATAATGGCCGTCAATGTCTTGGTCTCTTTAAAAGGTTTTAACGATACTTCTTTTTTTGAACGCTACAAATTTGGTGTAGGGGCGATAAACGCAGGACAAAAAGAGCGTATGCTGACTTCTGGCTTTTTACATGTTGACCTGTCGCATTTGTTCTTCAATATGTTCACCTTATATTTTTTTGCCGATGTGGTCATCAATTGGTTTGGCCCTGGTAAATTTATAGGCATCTATTTTATTAGCTTGATTGCAGGTAGTCTACTTGCCCTGTTGTTTCATAAAGACGAACCTTATTATAGTGCTGTAGGGGCGAGTGGGGCGGTTACGGGTATTTTGTATGCTGCGATTCTTTTGCAGCCGGAAATGAGTTTATACCTGATGTTCATTCCCATTCCCATTCCTGCTTATGTTGTAGGTATCGGCTATTTGCTCTATTCCATATATGGAATGAAGAGCCGATCTGATAATATTGGGCATACAGCGCACTTTGGGGGTGCTATTGGGGGCTATGTCGCTACTTTGATTCTTATGCCCGACCTTCTTTTTACAGAGACCATCATGGTCATCTTGTTGGCCATACCCATTATCATTTTGTTTGTGATGGAAAAAATGGGAAAAATCTAACCTATTTCACCGATAAAGACCTGAAAACCTCCCTTTCATCGAATTTTTTTCAGTTCAACGAATAAAGAGATCTCTAACATATACTTTATTCCCACAAGTGGGTTAAATGGGGCGATGGCTTCCGATGCCACAAGTGCGGTCACGGCAACTGGTGCGCTGGGGGCGGCCCTATGCCAGACAGTATGCTTTCTGTCGTTACGACGAGCCCCCCCCCACGGCCAATACGCTTTTCCATCAAATAAAGTTCGATCTTCTCAAGGCGTTCTTGTTGTTGGTAGAAACCACAAAAGAAAAAATATCGTTGTCAAGCAAGACGCTACTTTCAGGGTAGAGGGCAATCTGACGATCTACGGTGATTTAATCTTGAAAGATGGTGCTACGATTGAGTTTATCGGTAGTAGTTTGGTCGTGAATGTTTTCGGCAGGGTCAATAAATCAGAGACCGCAGAGGTCAAAGGGGATCTTGTAGAAGTAAGAAACCGATTTTAGAAAGAACGATAGTATTGAAAAGGACCTATTTGGAAAACCAGTAGGGCCTTTTTTATTTCTAATTTAGTAAACGTTTTAGGGTTATACCCTGAGGTGTTGTTTCAAAAAAACTCACATATTTTGAATCGGCCCCTTTTTGGTGATCATCAAGCTATTTAATTTAAAAGCTCGGCTATTTTTTCTTCCAATTCAGCCCCTCTGAGGTTTTTAGCAACGATTATTCCATTTTCATCTAAAAGGAACGCTGCCGGTATAGCATCAACATTATACAATTTTGCGATAGGGTCGTTAAAATACTGAACATGCGAAACGTGGTTCCAGGTTAGACCGTCATCCTTAATGGCTTTTTTCCAGTCCTCGGCTTTTTTATCAAGAGAAACTCCTATAACGCTCAGTCCCTTGTCATGGTATTTTTTGTATACTGCGACCACGTTGGGGTTTTCCGCGCGACAAGGTCTGCACCAAGCGGCCCAAAAGTCCACGAGAGTAACCTTTCCCATCATATCGGCCAGGGCCAATGGTTGCCCATCTACCCCAGGTGCCGTAAAATCAGGGGCCTTTGCGCCGACCTCGGTACTTTTTCCCTTCTCCTCTCTTTCTTTTAGACCCTGCAACTGTTCAGACACTTTATTTGCAATGCCCGTTTCTTTCATTTCAGGGGTAATGGCATCGTACATACCTTGCACTTCTTCGTAGGGGACCTGTCTTGAGGCGATCGCCTTATCTAAAAGAAGAACTGATATCAAGGCATTTGGATGCTCTTTAATATAACTAAGTTCGAAATTTTTGTATTCTTCTTGTAAATCTTTCATTTCATCGCCCAAAGATGCAATGGTAGCTTCATCTTTAGCAATATTGGCTTTTTGAAGATCTTTTTGAATTGACATGCCCCTTTTCGAGATCTTTTGGGATTGTTTGATATAGTTCGCAAAAAAATCGTTTTGGGGCGTACCCGCAATTTCTGCAAGGCCCAAACTGTCTTTTTGGGCGTTTAGTTCAATTTCACCGTTTTCAAGTACAATAACGGTATATCCTTGGAGCTTATCAATAAAAATATAGTGCAATTCAGGAACACCGGCTTCCCCTTTAAATGTAAACACACCGTTTTCCATGGTCACCGTGTCAATATCGACCGGCTGTCTGTTCTCGCCCTGCTTTCTTAAATATACTTTGGTGCCATTTTCAACATCTCCCCTTAGATGGCCTTGAATCGTATAGCCTTCTGGCTTTTGATCACAGGCAATAACAGTAAGGATTATAGATAAGGATAAAATAATTTTTTTCATTGAGCGGTTTTTGAGTTCGCAAATATAGGTATATATAGAGGATAAAAAAAGTCCGTAACATTTGAAAGTCAAGGACTTTTTTTACAGAATTTTTTTATTGGAATAAAAAAATCAAAACTGATAGCGAATGCCTAACGCAACATCAAAATCAAATATATCATCGAAATTTTTATAGCCATAAAGCCCTATTTCTGGCCTGATATCCAATGATATGAGTATTGGCATATCAAAATTGAATTCCACACCTATATCCGCTGCGGCAAAAACGAAAAGTCCCCCGTCGAGCTCTACGGCAACATTTGGGTTGCTAGGGCTGGGTACCCTTTCAAAATCAACACTGCCGGCACCGACGCCAAAACCGTAATACCAATTGAAAATATCACCAATTGCAAAGACGGTTTGATATAGCCCTGTGAGTTTAACAGCATCAAATTTTCTACTGTCACGGTAACCAAGGTCTAATTCTGCACGGCCATAACGACCAATGGATTTTTGATAGGATATTTCAGCGCCAAAACCATCGCTGTCACCCAATCTAAGGCCTAGAGCGTGGTTTGCGATTTCTTGACCTTGCGCCAATGAGGTAACCGAAATGAACGCGATAAACATTATTAATTTCAAGATTTTCATAAGTTCTTTAGTTTGAATTGTCATTAACAAAAGGGCGTTTGCATATCTTTGCCCATGCAATGAAAACTTGATTTGCCGCTTAAAAATTGTTCCGACTTGGATAAAAATTTACTGTTAGCCTTGGAAACAGCCCTAGAAGGGGAGCTCAAAGTGGATTCACTTACGAAAACACTGTACGCTACAGATGCCTCGGTGTATCGAAAAACACCCCTTGCCGTGGCGTACCCTAAAAGAGTTGAGGATGTCAAAAAATTGATCGAATTTGCAGCAAAGAACAAGGTGGGGCTAATTCCAAGAGCTGCGGGAACTTCTTTAGCGGGGCAATGTGTTGGTGATGGCATAGTTGTAGACGTTTCAAAACACTTTACTGAGATTGTTAAATTAAACGAGGCAAAAAAACAAGTAACGGTTCAACCCGGTGTTATTCGTGATGAGCTGAACCAGTACCTTGAACCTTTCGGACTCTTTTTCGGACCCAATACCTCAACTTCGAACCGATGTATGATCGGGGGCATGGTCGGTAATAATTCATCAGGCACTACTTCAATACGATACGGTGTTACCCGTGATAAGGTGATTTCTCTTAAAACCGTACTTTCAGATGGTAACGAAGTGGAATTCAAGGCTCTTACGGCCAAAGAGTTTGATATTAAACACTACGGAAATTCCCTTGAAGCGCTCATTTATAAAAATTTAGATAAAGAGCTGTCAAACAGTGATATACAAAATGAAATAAATAAAGAATTCCCTAAAGAGAGCATCCATAGGAGAAATACGGGCTATGCCGTTGATGAATTGCTCAAGAATGATGTATTCGGAGACGTTCAAAAGGATATCAACCTATGCAAATTGCTTAGTGGAAGTGAAGGCACGCTCGCTTTCACCACCGAGATTACGCTTCAATTAGATGACTTGCCTCCCGGGTTTTCCGCAATGGTGGTCACACACTACAAGACCCTTGAAGATTGTTTGGGCGATGTCGCCCCGGTAATGAAAAATTCATTGTATACCTGTGAAATGATGGACAAGGTGATTCTTGACTGTACCAAAAACAACAAGCAACAATTGGCGAACCGCTTTTTTGTCGAAGGCGACCCTGCTGCATTATTGATGTTAGAGGTGAAGGCGAAAAGCGAAGAAGATCTTGATAGGCAATTGGCCGATTTACAAGATAGTATTAAGGTGTCAGGCCTTAGTTACGCCCATCCCGTTCTCAAGGGGGATGATATTCACAAAGCGTTGGAGTTACGCAAAGCTGGCTTGGGCCTTTTGGGCAATATGGTAGGCGACCGTAAAGCCGTGGCCTGTATTGAAGATACGGCCGTGGCTCTTGAAGATCTAAAAGATTTTATTGGGGAATTCACCCAGATCATGAAAGACTTTGATCAAGATGCCGTGTACTATGCTCATGCGGGAGCGGGAGAGTTGCATCTTCGTCCTATTCTCAATCTTAAAAAAGGAGAAGATGTCATTCTTTTTAGAACCATTACGACAGCAGTTGCAAAGCTGACCAAAAAATATAAAGGTTCATTTAGCGGAGAACACGGTGACGGGATCGTACGGGCCGAATTCATTCCCTTAATGATAGGCGACAAGAATTACGAGCTGTTGAAGCGGATCAAATCGTATTTCGACCCTGATAACATCTTTAATCCCGGTAAGATCGTCAATGCCTACCCGATGGATCAGTCGCTTCGGTATGAAATCGATAGAAAAGAACCCGAGATACAAACGTTGATGGATTTTTCGGATAGCAAAGGTATTCTTAAGGCTGCTGAAAAATGTAACGGTAGTGGTGATTGCCGTAAAACACATCATATGCCTGGCGGAATGTGCCCCAGCTATCACGCTACAAAAAATGAGAAGGACACGACAAGGGGCAGGGCAAACGCCTTACGGGAGTTTCTAACAGTGGGCGATAAAAAGAACAGATTCGACCAAAAAGAACTGAAAGAGGTTTTTGATCTGTGCTTGAGCTGTAAGGCTTGTGCCAATGAATGCCCAAGCAATGTAGATGTAGCTGCATTGAAAGCAGAATTTTTATACCAATATCAAGAGGCCAACGGGTATCCGTTGCGAAGCAAACTGTTTGCATACAATACTCGACTGAACAAATTGGGCAGTGCGATTCCGAAGTTGACGAATGCCGTTTACGAGTCAGGTTTGTTAGGTGGCCTATTGAAAAAAATGGCAGGTGTTGCCCCTGAAAGAAGCTTTCCAAAAATTTATAGTTTTAATTTCAATAAATATCTTCAATTAATTGATAGTAAGAATGTTGATTTAAATAAAAAAGTAATTTTATATATTGATGAATTTACCAATTATCTAGATATCGACTTGGGTAAAGATGCCATTGAGGTCTTGACCCGTTTGGGCTATGAGGTTGAATTGTTCTATGCGGAAAGTGGACGAACGTACATATCAAAAGGCTTTTTGAAACAGGCCAAGAAGCTCGCCCTTGCCAATATTCCGAAATTAAAGGCATTTGCAGATAAAGGCATTCCCGTAGTCGGACTGGAGCCTTCGGCAGTTTTGACTTTTAGAGATGAGTACAAGCGTTTTTGTGGCGATAAACAAATAACCGATTCCATTGCCAAAAACACGTTTCTGATAGAAGAATTTCTTTCGGAAGAAATCTTGAAAGGAAAAATCATCTCAGAGCAGTTTACAAAAGAGACGAAAAGGGTCAAGATTCACAATCACTGCCACCAAAAGGCATTATCGAATCAAAAAGTGACCTTTGATATTCTGAATATACCCGAAAACTATACCGTTTCCATCATAAGTTCTGGCTGCTGTGGTATGGCAGGTTCGTTAGGTTATGAAAAAGAGCATTATGAAGTGAGTATGCAAATAGGGGAGTTGAGGTTGTTCCCATCCGTAAGGAAATCTGATAAAGATGTTATCATAGCCGCCAATGGTACAAGTTGTAGGCATCAAATCTATGATGGTACGAAACGCAAGGCGCTGCATCCGATATCCATTTTAAAAAATGCTTTGGCCGATTGATTTCATGCCGAAAAGCCAATTTTGGTTTTAGCTATTTTAAGATTTACCTTTGTAACTGAGCATTGTATGGTATGCAGTACGATATGAACCATTACTTTACCCTAAAAACATGGCAGGAAACGTTTTCGGTACCCTTTTTAAATTAATGACCTTTGGTGAATCGCACGGTGTGGCGATTGGCGGGGTTTTAGACGGATGCCCCTCAGGTATCATCCTCGACCTCGAAGCCATACAAAATGACCTTAACCGAAGAAAACCTGGGCAGTCGGCCATTGTGACCCAACGGAAAGAACCCGATACAGTTGAATTTCTATCAGGAATATTCGAAGGAAAGACCACAGGAACACCAATTGGGTTTACCATTCATAATACCAATCAAAAATCACATGATTATTCGCATATTAAAGATTCATACCGGCCTTCGCACGCCGATTATGTATATGATCAAAAATATGGGTTTCGCGACTATAGGGGCGGTGGCCGTAGTTCGGCTCGTGAGACGGCAAGTAGGGTAGTGGCCGGTGCTATTGCAAAACAGTTCCTATCATCTATCAGAATAAACGCCTTTGTATCGCAGGTTGGCAACCTACGATTAGAGAAGGACTATAAAGAACTTGACCTCTCCCTTATTGAATCAAACCCGGTACGTTGTCCTGATCCAGCTATGGCCAAGAAGATGGAAGAACATATCAAAGAGGTGCGCAGCGAAGGAGATACCATAGGAGGGGTCATCTCTTGTGTCATTCAGCATGTACCTGTGGGTCTTGGCGAACCTGTATTCGACAAGTTGCACGCCGAATTGGGCAAGGCCATGCTTTCGATCAACGCGGTGAAAGGCTTTGAATACGGAAGTGGTTTTGAAGGAGTGAAAATGAGGGGCAGCCAACACAATGACCAGTACAATAACGATGGTACTACAAGAACCAACAATAGCGGAGGAATACAGGGCGGAATCAGTAACGGAATGGACATTTATTTCAACGTAGCCTTCAAACCTGTTGCTACAGTTCTACGAGCATACGAAACCATTGATAAAAAAGGGAATACCGTGCAAACCCAAGGTAAAGGTCGTCATGACCCCTGTGTAGTGCCTAGGGCAGTACCCATTGTAGAAGCGATGGCCGCTCTTGTTTTGGCTGATTTTACGCTGCTGAACCGTTCGGTCGAATTATAATTTTCCTTTTCTAGCGGTTTTCCATTTAATCATAGTATCTTTCTCATCTAAACTGATTTTTGGTATGAGAAAACTTGAACTGCATTGGCAAATTCTGATTGGAATGGTCTTGGGGTTGCTCTTTGGGTATGGAATAACGTATGTTGATTGGGGCAGACAATTTGTTTTGGATTGGATTCAACCCTTAGGAACTATTTTTGTCAAACTTTTAAAACTCATTGCGATTCCGTTAATACTGGCATCCCTGATAAAAGGAATATCCGATTTAAAGGATATTTCAAAATTTCGGAATATGGGGCTGCGCACCATTGGTATTTATATTGCAACAACCGTTATTGCCATTACAATCGGACTTGTATTGGTAAACGTAATGCAACCAGGGGAGGGAATTTCAGATGAGACCATTACGAAGCTCACCGATACCTATTCAAGAGATATCGGGGTAACCTCCAAATTAGAGGAAGCATCAAGGCAAAAAGATAGTGGGCCGCTACAGTTTCTAGAAGATATGGTGCCAGATAACGTATTTGCCGCCATGAGCGATAATAGTCTTATGCTCCAAGTCATTTTTTTCACTATCCTTTTCGGAATCGCATTGCTATTGATCGGTGAGAAAAAAGCAAAACCGATGAAAAACTTTTTTGACGCCCTGAACGATGTAGTCCTTAAAATGGTCGATTTGATCATGCTTACGGCACCCGTGGCCGTATTTGCCCTGCTTGCCGGGGTAGTGGTGTCATCTAGTGACCCTGAATTGTTAATTGCCCTGTTAAAATATGCCGGGGTAGTGGTTTTAGGACTTTTTTTAATGATCGTATTTTACACTTTTGTTGTTTCTGCCTATACAAAAAAGAACCCTTTTTGGTTTCTAAAGCAAATTAGTCCTGCACAATTGCTCGCCTTTTCCACCAGCTCAAGTGCGGCCACGCTACCTGTTACCATGGAAAGGGTAGAAGAACATATTGGTGTCGACAAAGAGGTTTCGAGTTTTGTATTACCTGTAGGGGCAACGATCAATATGGACGGTACAAGCCTATATCAGGGCGTGGCAGCGGTATTTATCTCTCAGGCATTGGGGTTTGATCTGACCTTTGGGGATCAGTTGACCATTGTATTGACGGCATTATTGGCATCTATTGGCTCGGCAGCGGTTCCGGGTGCGGGTATGGTAATGTTGGTCATAGTATTGGAGTCTATAGGTTTCCCCCCCGACAAACTCGCTATCGGACTAGCCTTGATCTTTGCGGTGGATAGACCCTTGGATATGTGCCGTACCATTGTAAACGTAACAGGCGATGCTACGGTGGCCATGGTGATAGCCAAATCTGTCGGAAAATTGGGCAAACCCCATGTTAAGGATTGGGACGACCATTTGGGTGAAGTCAGATAAAATGTATCAAAAACGTTTTAAAATGAATATTTGATTTTTCAGTACACCTCTTGACCAGCATTATTCTGAAAAATGGTACTGTTTAGCTTTGATACACGAATGTGTAAGACGTAGGTATAGTGTAGCATTATTCTCTTTTGCTTACTTGAACCTACAAGTGTTGCCAATGTTTTTTGCAGCAGTTTAACAATAGCAATTATATCTTATAATTTATTCCCACTCCCGAAACTTCGGGAGGTTTAATACTCCGACGCCTGCCTCGCCGGACAGGCTTGCGTCGAAATAAAAAAGATAAATTCCTCTTAATGCCATGTAGGCTTGCCCCGAGGTAGTTTACTCTCTATCTATAAATATTAACCCGACGAATATAGTTTGGAATTTTGAACTTGCTCAACATATTGAAAACCAATGCATATTGGGTCTAGCGTCTATTGTCGTCATGTTAATACCTTGTGACACTATTGAAAAGTGTATTTTTTCAACAGTATAGATTAGACTGAAAATCATTGATGTTATAAACATCTCGAATATAAAGCCCATAATTGATCTCTATTTTTTTTAGAATCTATATCCTAAAGAAACACCTAATCTAGGCACAATTTCTGTAGCATTATCTTCATTGGAAGAATATATGTTTCTACCTGCCCCACCATAAAATTCAAAAAGAAATCCTTTTCTACTTATAAACTTTGAGCCAACAGAAATGCCAAAAGCAATATTATTTGATTTTAAATCAGACATATCAATATAAGCCCTGTTACGAAAATCATAATAATAATCATAATAATCTTCTTGATAATTATACATTCCAAATGCTTCCAAGAAAAATCCCAAAGCGTATTTTCTTGAAAAATAATGTCTATAATAAGGTGTGAAAGCAAATCTTTCATAATAAAATGGATTATCATTGTTATCATCTTGTAGATTAAACAATAGTGTTACCCCTACAGATGATTCTGAATTAATCAAATATTCATAAGAAAAATCAACAGTTTTAAAAACAATTAAATTAAAAGTGTTTACCTTTAATTCGTGAGTCTTAACAACAGATTCTTCTTCATTTTGGGCAAATAAATTATTGCAAAATAACAGTAGTGTAAACATTGACAGTAAAAAAGTTTTCATGAATTTGCTTTAGCGTTAAATTACTTATATTACTAATGGTGGGTTCTAAAAATTGATTTTTTTAGTTTTTTCAAAAAGACAAGAACCCTTTTTTATCTTTTTGAGAAAAATCACATTTTAAAAGTTAAAAGTTAAAAGTTAAAAGTAGCAAAAAAGTATTGATTTCACTAAATTAATATTGAAATTCTATTATCAGTAAGTTTAGTACATGACAAAAATACAACCCATTGAAAATCAACGGGTCAAGTGTTAAAACATTAAAATTAAGCATTGATTTTCAGTAACTTAGAAGAATAATTCGATCTATTTTTCTAATAGAGAAAACCAATGCCTGCCTTAAAAATAATGAATTGAACGCAGTTCTCAACACACATTTCAGGGGAAAGGCGAACTTGGCAAGGATTGTATAGAATGCCCTGTGGCGGACAGGGAGTTCGTGGGGGAGAAATGGATATCCTACCTGAGCAGGGTGCAGATCAGGTACCACATACGTACCCGTAACAACTTCAAGGTATACCTTCCCCGAAAGGGAAGGGAGATAAAGGGCCCGGTGTAGTTCAACTAAGCATTCATGCTCCTCGGTCGTACCGACCGCACGAATGCTTAGTTATTGTATGCAGTTTTTATTTATTTCTATGTGTTTTTTCGTAATTATCAATGTGTGTAAATAAACTTTCTATGTGTTCATATGTCAAAAAAGGATTTAGTAAAACAGCCCTTAACCAAAGATTATTCTTATACTTTGGCAATGATAAAAAAAAGTTTGTTTGCTTTAGTAGGTAATGCTGTAAGTTTTCATTCCATTTATCAATTTTTTCAGAAGTAAGATAATTTGGCTCTCCTCGAAAACATATAATGTTCATTTCAGTTTTACTTGTAAGTTTAAGGAAGGGTCTTTTAGTAATTTCCTTATTAAACGTTTCTGTCAAATAGAAACTGTAGTCAATTAGTTTATTATAACCACTTTTTCCTAAACTCTGTAAAGACAACCACAGTTTAAGTACTTCAGCATATTTAGTTCCTTGAATATTGATTTCTCCTAAATTAACATAAGCATTTTGCTCTTTCATATATGGTGCAGATATTCTGAAATTATCTTTCATACCATTAAAGTCTCTAAACAAAACCATAGAAGATGTTTTTGATACAGATAACCATTTTTGTGGATTAAATGAAATAGAATTCGCTTGTTCAATTCCGTCAATTAGGTGTTTATGTTTTTCTGAAAAAATTACTGCTCCTCCATAAATAGCGTCTATATGTAACCATAATTTATGTTTTTTTGCAATTTCAGAAATTTCTTTTAGAGGGTCAATATTACCCGAAACAGTTGTTCCTGCTGTAGCAACAATTGCAAAAGGCTGTTTTCCTAATTTAAGCTGCTCTTGAATTTGTATGCTCAAATCTTTACAATCAATCTTTGAATGTTTGTCGGTTTTGATTTTGATGACATTTTCTATTCCTATTCCTATCATCATTCCTGTTTTTAGAATTGATGAATGCGAATGTTCAGAAGTGAAAATTACAGGCTCTTTTTTTAAGGTAAAAACATTCCCGTGTTTAATTTTAAGCACTGTATTTCTTGCTACAAGTAAGGCTTGAACATTTGATAATGTGCCACCACTTAACATTACACCTCCTGACGTTTCTGGTAGTCCAAAAAGTTTTGCGAATTGCTTGGTTAAAGAGTATTCTAACTGAGTTAAAAATGGTGACATTTCTAAACTCAATAAATTATTATTTATTGCAGAGGCAATATAATCTCCAATTACTGACCAAAGTGTTGGGATACTATCCATATGTCCAATATATTTTGGGCTGGCAGAATTCATACTCAAATCATATAATTCCTGTAAATTGGAATGTATTTCGTTTTCATTTTTTGGTGTCTCATTTATTTGAAAGTGAGAACAATCAAATTGTTTAAATATAGGGTAAGTTGGTTTTTGTTCTGCATTAGATAAGAAGTCTAAAAGTTGAGATGTTACATTTGTAATAAGTTTTTCAACTTGTTTTCTATTAGAATTTTTCGGGCTAATAAATTGATTTAATATTTTATCTTCTAATTTCATTTTTGATTTTTCTGCAATTGCATACAACGGTTTGAATATGCGTAGTTGCGGATTTCAAAGTACTTACCTTTCAATTTATCACTAAACTTTGTATAAAGATACTCACTTTGAATTTAGTACTAAAACCGCTATTAAATTTATAGGCTCAACTAAA
>UOEL01000082.1_pt1 | contig 13095 bp, 11 predicted proteins | sample 1989351 | NCBI WGS metagenome assembly UOEL01 (sample SAMEA4712195, study PRJEB27164) | hydrothermal vent metagenome | biome: marine basaltic hydrothermal vent biome; feature: marine hydrothermal vent; material: mineral | place: Pacific Ocean | collected 2011-06-14/2011-07-23 | depth 1719 m
ACTTTTATTCATAGATATGAATTTATGAAAGAACGATTCCACACTGGCTTCTACAACTTTAAAACGAGATCATAGTCTCACAGAACCTGCCTACCGCAGGCAGGCTGTACGAAATTGTTGTAGATAAGAGAGAGGATTCTCAAGAAAAACGAGATCAAGTCTCAATACACTAAATAACCTTAATTCTCTCTTTTTGTTCTTTCTGGTTTATAATCTTAAATTTAATACTTTTATAAAAAAGTAAACTTAAGATATACTGCCCCAAATTTTCTTACATTATCCCGATAGTATTTCAAAAATTTATATTGTCTATGAAAAGCTCTGAAAATTTTGATGTGAATGAATTTTTAGAACCCACCTTATGACAATAGCCGAACTGCACCTTCTCTTCTCAACCCATTACAAAGTTTCTACCGATACTCGAAAGATAACCGTGAACTGTATTTTCTTTGCCCTTAAAGGGGATAATTTCAATGGAAATATATATGCATCCGATGCCTTAAAAAAAGGGGCTTCTTACGCCGTTGTCGATGAGAAGGAACAGGTCGTATCAGACAAGTTCATTTTAGTTGACGATGTTCTAAAAACCTTGCAAGACCTCGCCACGTACCATAGAGATCAAAGTTCCGCAAAAGTCATCGGCCTAACGGGAAGCAACGGTAAGACCACGACCAAAGAATTGATAATGGCCGTGCTTTCAAAAAAGAATAGAACCATAGCGACGATAGGAAACCTCAACAACCATATTGGGGTGCCATTGACATTACTGTCAATAAGGCCCGATACCGAAATCGCCGTAGTAGAAATGGGTGCCAATCACAAAAAAGAAATCGCTTTTTTATGTAATATCGCACAACCAGACTTTGGCTATATCACCAACTTCGGCAAAGCACATTTAGAAGGTTTTGGTAGTGAGAAAGGCGTGATAGAGGGAAAAAGCGAATTGTACGATTATCTATTGTCAAACAACAAAGCAATTTTTTTAAATGCGGACGACCCCATTCAGTTAGAAAAACTGAAAGGCCATATCAAAAAGTTTGGGTTCAGTACCGAAAATCGACAGTATTATAAAATCGAATTCCTAAGTGCGGATCCGTTCGTGAAAATCAAGGTGGAAGATAACACGATCACATCTCATCTTATAGGTTCGTATAACTTCACTAACTGCGCCGCAGCAATTCTTATGGGCAAGTATTTTAATGTTCCGTTGCAGGATATCAAAATAGCCATAGAAAAATATATACCCGAAAACAATCGTTCACAGATTTTAGAGAAAAACGGACACCATATCATCTTGGATGCCTACAATGCGAACCCTAGCAGTATGAAAGCCGCTCTTGAAAATTTTGACACTATGCAAGGTGGCAATAAAATCGCTTTTTTGGGCGATATGTTCGAACTGGGGGAAACCGCAGCAGTAGAACACAAAATCATTGCGGACTTGACCGAACAAATGAATTTTGATGATGTTTATTTGATCGGTGAGAACTTCAATGCTGTAAACACTCCGCTAAAAACATTTGAATCTTACCAGGCGGTTGAAACCTTTTTGAAAAAAAATAAATTGCCCCACAATAGCGATCTTCTGATAAAAGGCTCACGAGGCATGGCGCTTGAAAGATTGCTGAACCTCATCTAAATCGTTACCGAATAGTCTTGGTAACACTACCACAGCTAAGCATCTTTTCGCCAAAATAGGGATTCAACACCTTATTCTCAAAACTCAACCAACTACCCCCTTTATTGCTGTCGGCCATGGGGCAGAACTGAACATAAACCGTATGATCCATTCCTCTAAGGCTAGAGGTTAGGGCCACCATACTTTCTGACAGTGGTTTAAATTGGGTTCGCTGTTCTTTAGTGCTCGTTGAGTTCGCCATTTCTTCGGTAGTTTTACGAATGCGCTTGATATGCTCGAGCGCATCAGTATTGAGCGAGCCCAAATCTATTTTTTTTAGTTCATTGAACATCGTTCTCGCATGAAACGATGTTTTTTTTGCGTCGGTTTCTACCAAAGCATTCTTTACGTCAATATATACGTCGATTACTTTTATAAACTTCTTTTTTGTATCCTCGTTAAAATTAAAAAGCACTTTGGCACTATCTATTTTGTGCTTGTTGTGTTTTTTTGATGTATTATTGGTTATCATTGATTTCTTTCCTTGTAATTGGGCTGCGGCATCTACGGTGAATGTACCATTGGTTACAATCTCATCACCTTGTGATAGACCATCTAAAATAATATAAGAGTTTCCGATTGCATTTCCCAAGGTGACTTCCATCATTTCAAATACGGGGCGATCAGCATCTGGTTTTATATAGACCAGTGACCGTTTTCCCGTCCATAATACCGAAGATTTGGGTACTGTCAATACTTGACCTGCCCCAACAACCTCTACCCTACCCTCAATGAACATGCCCGGTTTCAACAATCTATCCCTGTTATTGAGGGTGGCCCGAACTGATACCGTTCTTTTCGATAGGTTCAATACAGGATCGATAAAAGAAATTTTGGCTTTGAGTTTTTCGTTCTTGAAAGCACTTGATGAAATGGTCACTTTTTGGCCTACTTTCAACATCGGAAGTTGATTCTCATATGCATCAAAAATGGCCCAAACCGTGTAAAGGTTAGATACTTTATAAAGTGGGTCGCCTTGTTTGTAAAAATTTCCCTCAGAGGCCATGATTTCGGTTACCGTTCCCGACACATCGGCGTACAACGGAAAATTCGTCATCGGCTTACCTGTTCGAATAACCTCTTCGACTTGTTCATCGGTCATTTTCCATATACCCAATGTATTTCGTGCTGCCTTGAATATTTTTTTGTGTGTGTCTTTATAAGATGCCGAAGTAAGTAATTGATCTTGGGCTTTATACATTTCAGGGGAATAGATCAAACCCAATTGTTGTCCCTTTTTAACATAATCACCTACGTAATTGACATTTAGTTTTTCTATACGCCCATTAAAGAGCGTAGTTTGAATCGCATTTGTTTTTTCGTTGGAAGTTATTATACCTGACAACATCAACGTATTATTCTGAACAGCACCCGAACCAACGGTCGTTGTCTCTATATTGGCCAAGGCAAGGGCATTCTCGGTCATTTGAAATTGGTTCTCTCCTAAATTTGTATTTAAGACCCCTGCTGATTTTATCAATTCCATTCCACATATTGGGCAATCGTCTTTTTCAGACTTTCTCACCTGTGGATCCATTGAGCAGATCCATATTTCTTGAATTTCGGTTTCAATCGAGTGGTCATGTCGGTCGGTCGATTCTGAATTACCAAAAATCATATAGCCCAAAACCAAGCCTATGGCTAGAACAACCAAATATGCCCCGTATTTTTTAAGTAACATCATTTTATGTGTTTTTACGTTTCGAATATTTTAAAGTCGTTTCTTTTCGCCAACTAAACAAGACCGGTACGATAAACAACGATATCAATGCAACCAGCATACCCCCAAAACCTGGTATTGCCATGGGCGCCATAATATCACTTCCTTTACCGGTAGCCGTCAAAATAGGCAATAAGGCCAACATCGTAGTTGAGGTGGTCATCAAACAGGGACGGATGCGTTTTTTACCAGCTTCCAATACCAAGGCCCTTATTTCTTTCTGATCTACAGGATTTTTTTTATCAAAATTTTGTTTCAGGTAGGTCGCCATCACCACCCCATCATCTGTAGCAATACCGAAAAGGGCAATAAAACCGACCCAAACGGCAACACTCAAATTCACGGTTTTCATGTTGAAGAGATCCCTGAAATTGATTCCCGCAAGGCCAAAGTTCATAAACCACGATTGCCCGTACAACCACAAAAGAATAAAACCGCCGGCAAAGGCCACCGCAACTCCTGAAAAGACCATCATTGAAATTGATACCGATCGAAATTGCAGGTACAAGATCAAGAAAATAACCACCAGAACCAAAGGCACTACAAAGGCCAATTTTTTATCAGCACGTAATTGGTTCTCATAAGTGCCCGCAAACTGATAGCCAATGCCCTTAGGCACCTTTAAGTCTCCCCTATCGATTGTTTTTTGGATGAATTTCTGAGCATTTTCAATCACATCGACCTCGGCATAGCCTTTCTCTTTATCGAACAAGACATGACCTATCAAAAACCCGTCTTCACTTTTGATCAACTGTGGCCCTTTTTCATACCGGATCGATACAAGTTCGGACAATGGCACCGAACTGCCATCTTTCAAAGACATATAAATACTTTCAAGATCCTCAGGGCTAGCCCGTAACTCTCTAGGGTATCTTACCCGAACCCCATAACGTTCACGGCCTTCACTGGTCTGAGCCAGTATTTTTCCGCCTACGGCAACCTCTAGAACTTCTTGCGTCTCAACAATCGAAATACCGTAACGGGCAATTTTATTTCTGTCAATATCTATTAAAAGATAAGGTTTGCCTACGATTCGATCAGCGAATACAGAAGATGTTTTGACACCTTCCACCTCTTTCAGAATAGTCTCTAATCGCAAACCAAAGGCTTCAATTTCTTGCAGGTTCTGCCCTTTTATCTTTATACCCATCGGTGCGCGCATACCCGTTTGAAGCATCACCAATCGGGTTTCTATCGGCTGTAATTTTGGGGCTGAGGTAACTCCTGGAAGCCGGGTCGCATTTACAATAGCTTCCCAAATATCTTCTTTGTTCTTGATTTCAGGCCGCCAATTCCTATAAAACTCCCCATCCGAATCAAGAATCAATCGATCTTTATCAAAACCGGTGCCCGACTTTACAAAATTTCCCGTTCTGGTTTCGAAAAAATTATCCTCATTGATTTTGAAAGTACTCGGTTTTCCTTTTTCATCCAAAATAAATTCCGGTTTGTAGAATATCATGTTCTCGTACATCGAAAGAGGTGCAGGATCAAGGGCCGACTCTACTCTACCCGCTTTTCCTACCACGGTCTCGATTTCAGGAATATTGGCCACCGCCATATCAAGCTGCATCAATACCCTTCTATTCTCATTTACTCCCGCATGGGGCATTGATGTGGGCATCAAAAGATAAGACCCCTCATCTAAAGTAGGCATGAATTCCTTACCCATATTCACCATGACCAGAACGCCCAATAAAACCAAAAACGCGGGTATGCCCAAAAAGAGGAGTTTGTTATCTAAGGCCCACACCAAAATACGTTCATAGAATCTTTTAAAGAGAAGGATAATACCCAAGACCATAAAACAAATAAACCCTACGAACAGTACACTGACAAATATAGTATTGCCATACCCCAAAGGCCTCCAGAAATAGCCTAGAAGAACTACGATCGATAGAACGCCCCAGATCAATCGGTAAAGGTTCGCTGCATCTGTATTGATTTTCGCTAAGCCTTTTGCAATGCCGATCGCCCCAAAACCGATAAGGATGATTCCTGAGAAATTCACAAAAAATAAAATCACAAGCCCCAATAGTACTAAAAGTCCGTTTATGGCCGTACCGGTTTTGTTCTCGATTTTCCATTTACCAAACAATTTAGCGGCCAAGGGCGGAATCAGAAAGAGCGCCACGACCATTGAAGAGGCCAGAGCCATGGTCTTGGTAAAAGCCAGTGGCGTAAACAGTTTGCCCTCTGCCCCGGTCAAGGTGAAAACAGGGATAAAACTTATAATAGTGGTCAAACCGGCAGTAAGAATGGCCCCTGATACCTCAACGGTAGCTTCATAGACCACCTCATCGACTTTCTGGGCATTTTGATTCAGATTCAAATGCCTGATAATATTTTCCGATAAAATGATACCCATGTCCACCATAGTACCAATGGCAATGGCAATACCTGACAGGGCAACGATATTCGCATCGACCTTGAACAATTTCATGGCGATAAATACCATGAGTACGGCAACTGGCATAAGGCTTGAGATCAAGACCGAGATGCGAAGGTTGAAAAGCAATACCAAAACCACTAAAATGGTTATCAATATCTCATAGGTCAAGGCCTCGCCCAAAGTGCCCAAAGTCTCATTTATAAGTTCTGTCCGGTCATAGAACGGCACTATGGTCAATTGACTGGTTCTACCGTCTTTCAGGGTTTTTGTTGGCAGCCCCAAAGCGATTTCATTTATTTTCTTCTTTATGTTCGCAATAGTCTTCATAGGGTTGGCCCCATAGCGAGAAACCACTACCCCGCCAACCACTTCTGCACCTTCTTTGTCTAAAATGCCCCTTCGCTCTGTAGGGCCCATATTGACTACGGCGATATCTTTTATTCGGATCGGCGTAAAATTTTCAGTTCGCACCTGAGCATTCTCAAGATTTTCGATGTTTTTTATATACCCCAACCCACGAACAAAGTACTCGACCTGATTTATCTCTAAGGTCTTCGCCCCTACATCTTTATTGCTCTCTTTAACGGCCTTTACAACTTCTGAAAGTGAGATATTGTACTGGCGCATCAATTCAGGGTTTACATCTACCTGATACTCCTGAATATACCCGCCAATAGAAGCGACCTCTGAAACTCCCGATGCCGCAGAAAGGGCATTTTTTACATAAAAATCTTGAATGCTTCTTAGTTCGTGCAAATCCCATCCACCAGTTACATTGCCTTTAGAATCCCTTCCTTCAAGGGTATACCAAAGAATCTGTCCCAAGGCTGTGGCATCAGGGCCCAATGAGGGCTTTACTCCCATTGGCAAAAGATTGTTTGGCAGGGCATTTAATTTTTCTAAAATACGGCTGCGCGACCAATAAAAATCGGTGCCCTCTTCAAAAATCACGTAAATACTAGAAAACCCGAACATTGAAGAACTACGCACCGTTTTCACCCCAGCGACACCCAATAAACTCGAACTAAGCGGATAGGTGATCTGGTCTTCGATATCTTGTGGCGACCGACCTTTCCACGCTGTAAAAACGATTTGCTGGTTCTCACCAATATCAGGTATGGCATCAACGGCAACAGGGTCTTCGGGCAAAATGCCCAAACGAAGATCAAATGGTGCGTGTACCAGCCCCCAAAGCAAAAACAGAAGGAGCATGATAAATGCCACCAACTTGTTCTGAATTAAAAATTTGATGCCATTGTTCAGCATTTCAATTGATTATAAATGGCCGATTATCGAAAAATTCCAAATTATGGACTTCAAATGTAAAAAATGATACGTAGCAAGAGCAACTAACACGGACAAAACCCAAAAAAAAGGATGAATGAAAAGAATACAGGGTCTGTTGCTACTAGAACAGAAGCGATTTAGGGCTCTATCAAAAAGTTGTGAAGTGTATTGGATTCGAACCAACGACCCCCGCCCTGTCAAGGCGATGCTCTAAACCAACTGAGCTAACACTCCATAAAAACTATCCGCTAAGATAAACCTTATTCTGAATACTGAAAATATAAACCAAACTGCTATACCTTTTGTTATATATGGGTTTATGTAAATTCAAACACAACCTCTTAAAAAGCACGTACAAGGCAACAAATATGTTCAATCACTTACTGATCGACAAAATTCAGAGAAAAAAATGTACTTTTAAAAATTGAAATGGGCACTAACCATATCAAAAATGGTTATAAAGACCTTCTTTAAATCCCCAAAAGAAAAATATGTTCTCAAAAGGCTCAAAACTATACAGTATCCTCTTTTTAAAATGCCCAAGATGTCACCGTGGTGATTTTTTAGAGGCAAATCCGTACAATTTGGGTAACTTTAACAAAGTGAAGAAAAGATGTCCTAAATGTGAATTGAAATATAGTATGGAACCGAGTTTCTACACCGGTTCAATGTATGTTTCATATGCTGTGGGAATCGCGGTGGCAGTAGCCGTGTATGTCTTGTCATTGATATTCAGGCTAGATCTGAAAGTATCTACATTGTTCATAGCGATAGTTGTCGCACTTGTTCTGTTGATGCCCTATATCGCAGCAATATCAAAGTCAATTTGGGCCAATATGTTTTTTAAATACGCTAAAGATATTGCAGAACGTTTTAAATAGTGATTTTCTATGATACAAGAACTTAAAGAGGGGTATGGCCATTTGTTTGAAGATGCTTTGATCAATGAGATACTTCAAGTGGGTACTTTCAAAGATATTCCCGAAGGGTTCAAACTGATGGAAATAGGAAAATATATCAAGGGAATGCCATTGCTTATATCAGGTGCGATCAAGGTGTTGCGAGAAGACAAAGAAGGCGATGAGTTGTTATTGTACTATTTGGAAAAAGGAGACACCTGTTCTTTGACCCTCGCTTGCTGCATCGGAAATTCAAAAAGCGAAATACGGGCGATTGCCGAAACAGATACCAAGTTGATTATGGTACCTGTAGAAAAAATGGAAGAATGGACGGCAAAATACAAGTCATGGAGGAATTTCGTATTTGAAAGTTACCACAACCGTTTAAACGAACTTCTGACCACCCTTGATAGCATTGCATTCGATAGAATGGACGAGCGTTTGATCAGCCATCTCAAGAAAAAATCAAAAATCAATAAAGACCATATAATAAATAACACCCATCAAGAGATCGCCTATGAACTTCATAGTTCTAGGGTCGTTATTTCAAGACTCCTCAAAAAATTGGAGCAATTGGGCAAAATAGAGCTGCATCGAAATTATATCAAGATTTTAGAATTATAGATTTTCTGTGACCAATGTTACTTTACAAAAAAAGGTGTTTTCTTAGTTTTGCGCCAAATTTCGCATCAAAAAAAAATTTATGCTGAAAAGGTATTTTCCCATACTCCAATGGCTTCCTAACTATAAAAAAGATTATTTGTCAGGAGACATAGCCGCAGGCTTAACGGTAGGTGTCATGTTGATTCCGCAAGGTATGGCCTACGCCATTATCGCAGATCTTCCCCCTGTATTCGGGTTGTATGCAGCCCTTGTTCCACAACTGGTCTATGCCGTTCTGGGCACTTCACGGCAATTGGCGGTCGGCCCGGTAGCTATGGACTCTCTTTTGGTAGCTTCTGGTTTAGGGGCATTGGCCATTTCAGGTATTGACGAATACATTTCAATGGCGATATTTCTCGCCTTGTTCATTGGTATCATTCAATTGGGACTAGGGCTTTTACGCATGGGGTTTTTGGTCAATTTTTTATCAAAACCCGTTATCAGTGGCTTTACCTCCGCGGCAGCCATTATTATAGGGTTAAGCCAGTTAAAGCATATTCTAGGTGCAAATATTGAAAGAAGCAACCAACTACATGTTCTTCTTAAGAATGCCTTAGATAGCATCACAGAAACAAATTTCATATCACTGGGTATAGGAATAGGTGCCATTTTGGCCATACTGGGAATTAAAAAAATACACAAAAGCATACCAGCGGCCTTGATCGTGGTAGTATTGGGAATCATAGGGGTCTATTACCTCGGGTTGAACGATATGGGGGTCAAAATCGTAGGTGAAGTACCCGAAGGCCTACCATCATTCAAAACGCCTACAATTGATTACTCGCGTATTTCTGAACTGGTACCCATTGCATTAACACTTGCGCTCATTGCCTTTATGGAAGCCATCTCGGTCGCAAAGGCCGTAGAGGAAAAACATGACGATTACGAAGTCGATCCAAATCAAGAACTAATTGCATTGGGTACCGCCAATATCATTGGTTCGTTTTTTAGGTCTTACCCCACCACGGGAGGTTTTTCAAGAACCGCGGTTAACGATCAGGCTGGAGCAAAAACAGGAATATCGCCCATTATTAGTGCCTTGGTAGTCGGGCTTACCCTATTGTACCTAACACCTTTGTTCTTTTATTTGCCCAATGCCGTTTTAGCGGCGATTATTATGGTAGCGGTATTTGGGTTGATTGATTTCCAATATCCGGTTCAGTTGTTCAAAAATCGTAAAGATGAATTTTTTCTTTTGTTGGGTACTTTTATAATAACGCTCACTGTCGGCATCAAAGAAGGTATATTAATTGGCGTATTGGTTTCGTTGTTATTATTGGTCTACAGAACTTCAAGACCACACATTGCCGTTTTAGGAAGAATCAAGAATACCGATTACTTTAAGAACATTTTACGCTTTGAAGATGATTGTGACACATACGATGAATTCTTGATTATCAGGTTTGATGCGCAGCTGTTTTTCGGAAATAAAGACTTTTTTAAAAAAGAACTTCTAAAACATATCGATAAAAAAGGGAAGCGATTAAAGTACATTATCCTCAATGCTGAAGCGATCAACTATATTGATAGCAGTGCGGTTCATATGTTGAGACAAACCATCAATGAACTGAAAATCAAAGGAGTGAAATTGGTCATTGCCGGAGCCATAGGACCCACAAGGGATATCTTGTACAGCAGTGATCTAATTCACGACATTGGTGAAGAAAATGTGTTTGTAAAAACCTTTGAGGCCTTTGAACACTGTGTTGCCTTTAGCGGTAAGACCGAAATAGAGGAAAAAGTATCCTTACAATCAAAGAAATCTTAGTACTTAACCCACTTGCCCAAAAAAGACTAAGATAAACCAAGTCATAAAGGCACTTGAAACTATTCGCAAAACCTTTGTTATAAAAGCATTGTGTAACATTTGTTACTGTATATAACCATCATCTCGACTATTTTTACTGTTAGAGATGAAAACCGAATAAATGAAAATCGAACAAATTTATACAGGCTGTCTTGCTCAAGGTGCGTATTACATAGAAAGTAAAGGCGAAGTGGCTATAATAGACCCCTTGCGAGAGATAAAGCCCTATATCAATAGAGCCAAATTAGATGACGCTAAGATCAAATATATCTTTGAAACACATTTTCATGCCGATTTTGTAAGTGGCCATGTTTCTCTTGCAAAGGAAACTGGAGCGCCTATAATTTACGGTCTCAATGCAAATCCTGCTTTTGACGCCCTTATTGTAGAAGATGGCCAAGAGTTCAAACTAGGTGAAATAACCATTCAAGCCTTGCATACACCTGGGCATACTATGAAAAGTACCACATATTTATTGAAAGACAAAGATGGTAAAGACCATGCGATTTTTAGTGGTGGCACTTTGTTTTTAGGTGATGTCGGTCGGCCAGATCTAGCTCAAAAAATAGGTGACCTTACCGTAGAAGATCTTGCTGGTTTTCTGTTTGATAGCCTGAGAGAAAAAATAATGCCCCTTACCGATGACGTAATTGTATACCCAGTTCATGGTGCGGCCTCTATCTTAAAAAGCAGGGGCATTCACAATCTGATCGATGTCAAAGGTGGTTTTAAAGACATTAAACCCGTATTCCCGTATCTGAATATGTATGCCCCACAACCCTATAACCAATTGATATGAAAAACATAACGCAAGAAGAATGGGTAGACCTAATCACCAAAGATGATAAGGCCGTTTTGATAGATACCAGAACACCCAACGAATGGACTGAAGGAATTCAGGAGAACGCCATACTTATGGATGTTTTACAACCTGTGAAATTTGAGCAAGCCACTCAAGCCCTTGATAAAGACAAAAATTACTATGTGTATTGCCGAAGCGGACAACGAAGTATGAATGCCTGTCGCCTTTTAGAATCTGCTGGCATCAAAACAACATTTAATTTATTGGGTGGGATGACGATGTGGAAAGGTCGTACCGTTGTTCCTGAATTATAATTTGTTAGTTGGTTTTCACATAAATGAAGTATTTTTACGAATACTTCATTTTATCTATTCCACTAAAAAACCAATGAAAAAGAGTTATTTTTTTATAGGGCTACTTTTAATTTTCGGTTTTATGTTTATCGGCAAAACCCAAAAAGAAACTATGGTACAAAGCAGCGCGTATAATAAAATGCTTCAAGTGCTCTTAACACATGATGTGCCCGAGGTTGGTGTAGCGGATATTTTGGCCTCTGAAGAAATCATTATGCTAGATGCCCGTGAAAAAGACGAGTACGAAGTAAGTCATATTAAAAATGCCCTTTGGATAGGCTACGACGATTTTAAACAAGATCGCCTTTTAGAGGTTTCCAAAAACCAGAACATTATAGTATATTGCTCTATTGGGTATCGAAGTGAGAAAATAACGCAAAAACTGATAAACATGGGTTACACCAACACATCAAACCTATATGGAGGCCTATTTGAATGGGTCAACCAAGACAGGCCGGTAGTAGACCAAAACGGAACGACAAACAAAATACATGGCTTTAATAGATTATGGTCTGTTTGGCTAAAAAAAGGCGAAAAAGTATATTAACAAACAACACTACAAATGAAAAATCTTATACTAGTACTTCTATTGGTTATCACTAATTCATGCAAATCACAAAACGACAAAACCATTGAAGTAATCGATATTGAAACGGTGAAAACCGAAGTAATCGGTAAAGAGGTTCAATTGGTAGATGTTCGAACCCCTGACGAATATGAAGCGGGGCATATTGATGATGCAATCAATATCGATATCATGAACATGGAAACTTTCACTGAGAAATTGGATGAATTTGACAAAGAAAAACCTATTTACATCTATTGCAAACTCGGTGGTAGAAGCAATAAGGCTAGCAAGGTACTTGAAGAATTGGGCTTTGTAACCATTTATGATTTCTCAGGTGGTTACGATGAATGGAAAAGTCAGTAATAACCAATAAGACAATGATCGAAAAAGAACAATACGAAGCAATAGCCGAAGAAATACATAGTGACACCAGCCCTGTTGGCATCGATGCCAAAAAGACGCACATATTAATACTGCAAAAATTGATACAGATAGAAAAAAGGCTAGAGCGGCTTGAAAATAAATTATAGTCTATAATACCAAACCATCTCAGCCGATCATTTTATTCAAAATAGGCCATAAGAATAAATCTTTAAAAAATATTTTGAGTTGAAGACTACTTGTTTCCCATTAAAAAAGAAAACATTCTGAGTTTCAAATAATTAGATAAATATCCCTAAGTACATGACAAAAATCGTGTTATGTCGACGTCTATTGGTTTCAGGGCGTTGAGCAAGCAATTGGCGATATGATCCAGTCCATATTTGAACAATGTCCTAGCTCTTCTTCCATGTTTCTTGATTTGGATCGGCCTTATGTTCTGGTGCAGGTATATGCCGACCTTGTAGCACCATACGAATGCCACCATTATCAGCAGTACGAGCTTTTCGATACGTTCGAGATCACTCAGGTGGGTCTTTTCGATA
>UOEL01000154.1_pt1 | contig 12947 bp, 14 predicted proteins | sample 1989351 | NCBI WGS metagenome assembly UOEL01 (sample SAMEA4712195, study PRJEB27164) | hydrothermal vent metagenome | biome: marine basaltic hydrothermal vent biome; feature: marine hydrothermal vent; material: mineral | place: Pacific Ocean | collected 2011-06-14/2011-07-23 | depth 1719 m
ATTTGTCAGTTTGAGCGCAGTCATTTGTCAGTTTGAGCGCAGTCGAAAACTATATCTTAATAGAAATGAGTGTCTTTCGACTGCGCTCAAGGTGACAAATTAAGAAAAGAGGTTGCTTTTTAGACAGCCTCTTTATTTTCGTACACCTTAGTATTCGGTAATACCTGTCTCTGTAGAGTCATTTGGCGTTAGAACATCTATATCGTTGCTATCATCGTATTCACAACTGCTCATTCCGATAATAGAGATCAAAATCAACATGATAAACAATATCTTTTTCATAATCAGGTATTTAAGTGATGTTTTTAGTAGGGCCGTTTAAAACAAACGTCTGATCTTCAGCGAATATTGTCTTTATGAAAACGTGTTTTGACCCGCTCCGCCCCTCTCAAGATAAGATTGGTTTAACCCGCATTATGCAATAGAATTTCGTGATGAGGTTTGAAAGACCAATAAAATCAGTGATTTTACTTCAAGCGGCATAGCACCGCTATGGTGCTTGAAGAAAACCAAGTGAAACGTCTTATTTTGAAGGTATTTCAAACTGTAATAGATTTTCTATTGCATAATGCGGGTTGAAGGGCTTATTCATCACTCAGATAGAGGAATACAATATTGTAGCAATATTTACACCCAAATACTCAAAAGAAAAAAGATAGGTATTAGTATGACAGAAGAAAATCATTGTTACGAAAATGCACTCGCAGAACGTGTAAATGGAATATTAAAAGACGAGTTTTATATGGACCAGACCTTTACGAACACAGCACACGCTAAAAGAGCAGTAAAAAGTGCAATCAAATTGTATAATGAAATAAGATTACACCTATCTTTAGACTTTAAAACACCCAATATGGTATATAGATTATCAGCGTAAATTAATTTTAACCTGTAGCCGTATTTCAGGACAAGACAGTTAAAAACGACTAGGTGTTTTTGCATTAGGCAGTTCGTTCTACACTTTATGAATATTGAGATAGAATTGATATAGTACCCACTGCTTACTTTTTACTGTTCACTGCTTACTAGAGAAAACCTAAACATCCTGTCCCCAGTTCTCCAACTCGTCTTTGCTCCATAATTCAGGAAAAAAAATTCTTCTTTGGTGTTTTGGGTGCATGTATTTTTGCCAGTCACTACCGCCCGTAGCTTCGCTATCGCCCAAATACTTTTTAGCGGCTTCTAAATGGTTCATCACCCAGTCGATATTCACGGTATGGTCATAATGGCGCATGGCATCGATCAGTGACTGGTCATTTTGGTATTTTTCAGGCAGTTGTTTGAATTTTGTCCATAGGTTTGTGGTGTTGTTTTCCCCCATGAAGTCGACCAGTTTCTTTTTGTATTTTTCTTCAAAATTGGTCAATACCATGCTTTTCTCTCCAGTTTTATAGTCCTTTCCAGCAGCCTGCCAATACATATGTTCAAAGGCATGTTCGTAAGGCGTATCTCTATTGATTGTTTTTCTATAGCGATAATCGATCAGGTTGATCAATTCGGTAGAGGCGATTTCGATCATTCTGTACTGTGCACTTTGAAATCCGCTGGCAGGGGTTAGGGTATCTCTGAATTTGTAATACTGGTCAACCTCCATACCGTCGCCCATTATGATAAACGAATTAGAGAGCATATCAAAATATCTAGAAACCCGCATGAGGTGCATGACGAATTTATCGGGCTCGATATTTTCGGCAGTTGAAATTTGCGAAATCTCCCATAAGATCATTTTGAACAACAGCTCGTTGATTTGGTGGTACATGATAAACACCATTTCATCGGGCAACTGTGTTCTTTGGGTTTGTAGGCCGAGTAGGGCATCTACTTGAATGAAATCCCAATACTTCATCGGCTCGGCGTGTAACAGCCCTGAAAGATGTGTATCTGCATTTTGGCCCATGGCCTCGTATTTTTTGTCAATCGCCTTTAAGAGTTTCTCCCTATTCATGTTTATGATTTTATACAAAATTAAAATATCTTAGTTGAATTATGGCTTTCATGCAAGAAAAGTTCTGAACTTAATTTTACTATTTGTTTCATACCTACGGCATGGTTTTGTTTAGAAGTTTAATAGTTTAGAAGGTTTAGTTTTAAAGTGGAACACGCTAAACTTCTGATTTTTTTCAACTCCTAAACATTAGTAAACACTTTGTTTTACTGGTTTAAATAGTTTCATGTTTGGAAGATTTAGTTTTTAGTTACGATAGAATAAACTCCTAAACCTATTTTAAACTTCTAAACTTAATTTGACGGTTCATTTTATTGGTTTGAAAGGTTTCACGTTTAGCAGGTTTAGTTGCTATAGTGACCGCTACTATTAGATTTGATGGTAAGTATGAAAGTTATGGAATTGCTTTTTAATTCTATCGGGTTAACTATATGAAGAAAAATAGATTTGAACTTGTCAATCTACATTAATAAGAGGTAGAACCATTATTATGTGTGAGGCTTTTTTTTAGTGTTTAGCCCTGAGTACGTATATTTGCAGTCCTAAAATCAGTATCTGATAATGATATCAGGTGAGATACAAAGGGTATTGAAATCGTTTCAGTATGAAAAAGAAAGTGGCGTTCCATACATTGGGTTGTAAGCTCAACTTTTCAGAGACCTCTACGATAGCAAGGGGTTTTGTCGAAGAGGGGTTTGATCGGGTAACTTTTTCTGAGGTGGCCGATATGTATGTGATCAATACGTGCTCAGTGACCGAGAATGCCGATAAACGTTTTAAGACCATTGTTAAGCAGGCGCAAAAAATGAATTCTGATGCTTTTGTAGCGGCCATTGGGTGCTATGCCCAGCTGAAACCAGAAGAATTGGCCGCCGTTGGTGGCGTGGACCTCGTATTGGGGGCCACCGAAAAATTCAAGATAACCGATTATATCAATGACCTTACCAAGAATGATTATGGCGAAGTGCATTCTTGTGAGATCGAAGAAGCCGATTTTTATGTGGGCAGTTATGCCCTTGGCGATCGTACCCGGGCTTTTTTAAAGGTACAGGATGGATGTGATTACAAATGTACCTATTGTACCATTCCCCTGGCACGTGGCATTTCTAGAAGTGATACCTTGACGAATGTCTTGAAAAACGCAACCGAAATTTCGGCACAGGGCGTGAAGGAAATAGTTTTAACAGGAGTCAATATCGGGGATTATGGCAAAGGTGAATTCGGCAACAAGAAGCACGAACATACGTTTTTGGATCTGGTCAAAGCGTTGGATCGGGTAACGGGTATTCACCGTATACGGATTTCATCAATAGAACCCAATCTATTAAAGAACGAAACCATTGATTTTGTAGCGCAGAGCAATTCTTTTGTACCCCATTTTCATATTCCGTTACAGAGCGGTAATGATGGTATCTTAAAAGCAATGCGCAGAAGATACCTTAGCGGTCTTTATAGCGATAGGGTCGAACGAATAAAGAAAATAATGCCCCATGCCTGTATTGGTGTTGATGTGATCGTGGGCTTTCCGGGCGAGAACGATGAACACTTTTTAGATACCTATCATTTTCTGAACGAACTTGATATTTCCTACCTGCATGTATTTACCTATTCTGAACGAGACAACACCACCGCCGCCACTATGAAAGGGGTGGTTGCAAAAAATATGCGCACCAAGCGTAGTAAGCTCCTCCGAGGATTATCCGTAAAAAAAAGAAGGGCCTTTTACGAAAGCCAGTTGGGTACGGTCAGAACGGTGCTGTTCGAAGGCGAGAACAAGCAGGGCTATATTCATGGTTTCACTGAAAACTACGTCAAGGTCAAAGCGCCTTGGGATCCTGCTTTGGTCAATACGTTACATGATGTTGAACTTACTGAAATCGATACTGACGGTATGGTACGGTTCTCATTTGTTTTAAAGTAGGGCATAATAAACCCCTAGGCTTATTTCAACACTTTGTATTTATTGGTTTAAAAGGTTTATGAGTTTAGTTTTAAACGAGTTCAATGCCATAAAATCATGATTGTTATAGCGGAAGCAGTGTTTTTCTTATCACATCTAAAAACAGCACTATGCCAATTAAAAAATCACTTTCCACTTCTATTTTTCTTGTTTTTCTTTTGTTTACGACCACGTTGGTAAGGGCCAATGTACAATTGTCAAAACTGATAAGCAGCAATATGGTCTTGCAGCGCAATGCTGGCAGGGCCTATGAGTACCGAAAGCTGTTTCCGAACATGATACAAGATCGGAGAAAGCATTTCGATCAAGGTGATCTTCCCCTTTTGTTTGTGCAATTGGCCAATTTTCAGCAGGCCAAGAAGCATCCTGATGAGAGTGAATGGACCGAGTTGCGCGAAGCACAATCGATGACACTTGATAATGCGCCCAATACAGGTATGGCTGTTATTATAGACATAGGCGATGCCGATGATATACATCCGAAGAAACAAACAAGATGTTGGTAAACGTTTGGCAATGTCGGCCCTTAAAAAAGTGTACAGCAAAGAGGTGTATACGAGTCCTAGATTCGATACCGTGCAAATAGATGTAAATTTGGCACGAATAACATTCAAAGAAACGGGCAAGGGTCTCATGGTTAAAAACAAAAATGGTTCGGTACAAGGGTTCTCTATTGCGGGCGCAGACAAAAAATTTCATTGGCCAAGGCTTATATTGTAGAGAACAATACCGTTGTGATTAGTTGTGACAAAGTTTCAACGCCCGTTGCTGTTCGATATGGGTGGGCAGACAACCCTGCTGATGTGAATTTATACAATAGCGAAGGCTTGCCAGCGGATCCATTTAGAACTGATGACTGGCCAGGGCTGACCGTTGATAGTAAAGTTGGATATTAGATGAGTACCCGGTTTTGATTTCTAAGGCTATAGGGAGAAGACCACTTATAATATGGCATAAAAAAACCCCTCTTTATGTCAAGAGAGGTCTTCGGTTTTATTAGATTCTAATACCGACGGGCAACATTTCTTTGTACTGTCTGTTTTTACGTAAAAAACCAGCAATTTGCGGACTTGTAGGTACGACCCTCAACTTTTTATCTTGAATGTGGTGCAGAACAGATTTGATAAAATGTTCTTTAAAATCATCTTTAGCAATCTCTTCGGGAATAACCAGTTTTGTTAAAAATATTTTACGCTCTTGTGAAGAATACTCGATTTTGGCTAGATGTCCGTTAACACTTGTTTCAAATTGGCGCAAGAAACTGTTGTCCTTAATTTCTACTTCATTCATATAGTTTGATTTTAAATGTTGATCTTAGACAAAAAAATTACGACGTTCTCGAATCGTAATTTTGTATACTTTTACTAAAGTATTGAAAGTATTGGTTGGGTTTTTTCAAAGCCAGTTGTCAAAAGTATAAAAAAAAACACAATTTTCCTATTTAAAAACAGTCTAAACGATATGAGTACTGACATGATCCATGTTTATTTAATGCCGGGAATGGCCGCAAACCCTACGATATTCAAAAATATGCAACTCCCCAAAGATAAATTTGAACTGCATTTGTTAGAATGGTTCGTTCCTGAAAAAAACATGTCGCTTTCAGACTATGCGTTAAAGATGGGTGAACACATACACCACAAAAACCCGGTATTGTTGGGGGTTTCCTTTGGGGGAATGTTGGTACAGGAAATCGCTAAGCATATTTCGACGAAAAAGGTGATTATCGTTTCAAGTGTCAAGCAAGGCACAGAACTGCCAAAACGGATGATTTTCGCAAAATACACTAAAATACATAAACTATTGCCCACGGGTTTGGTCAATAACTTAGAGCTTTTGTCAAAGTACGCTTTTGGTGAAACGGTAAATAAACGTCTTGAACTCTACGAAGAGTACCTTTCGGTAAAAGACAAGTACTATCTAGATTGGTCGATAGACCAGATCGTGAACTGGCAAGAAGGGTATAAACCTGCTCATCTTGTTCATATACACGGAGAAAAGGATGCCGTTTTCCCTATCGCAAATATCGATGATTGCATCCATGTAAAAAATGGCACACATACAATGATCATACATAGGGCCAAGTGGTTTAACGAACACTTGCCCGCAATTATTTTGCAATAAGAGAGTTGTAATAGTATCTTTGGATTAACGCCAAATTAGGATTCATCCCTAAAAATAGAAATAATGAAGATTTTAAAGAATATATTGATGCTCGTAGGCGTCGTTTTTGTAATTAGCACTTTGGTTTTTGCAATACAGGATCAGGTCGATGATGATACTGTTACTGTTACTGCTGATGTGAAAGACAAAAACGTAGCTGAAGGATATAGCATTTCTGCCATCACTATTCCTGAAAACCTGAATTTCGCCGGTGAAATGGTACCCGTCAATGACCCAGAGGTGATGGAACGTGTAGATCGCGAGTTTTTGGTAAATACCTATTGGCAATCAAACGCTCTTTTATTGATGAAACGAGCGCACAGGTACTTTCCTGTGATTGAACCTATTTTGGCTAAAAACGGAATCCCCGATGATTTTAAATATCTGGCTGTTGCCGAAAGCGGACTTGATAATGTAGTCTCTAGGGCCGGTGCTACCGGTTTTTGGCAAATCATGAAACCTACCGGAAAACAATATGGGCTAGAGATCAACAAAAATGTTGATGAACGTTACCATCTTGAAAAATCGACCGAGGTCGCTTGTAAATACCTCAATAAATACAAAAAGAAATATGGCAATTGGACGCTGGCCGCGGCCGCTTATAATGCAGGAACAGGTTCTATTGACAAGTATTTGGGCATTCAGCAAGTAGATGATTATTACGATCTTTTGTTGGGGCAAGAGACTGGCAGGTATGTTTTTCGTATTATGGCCATTAAAGAAATCTTGAGCCACCCTGAAAAGTATGGCTTTGAAATTGAAAAAGAAGATTTGTACTCTGCTGTACCTACTTTTAAGGTCGAAGTTGACAAACCAGTTTTGAGCTTTGCCAATTTTGCCCAAGAATATGAGATTAATTATAAGATTTTGAAAAGGCACAACCCTTGGTTGCGAGAGGCCCATTTGAACAATCAGTCAAATAAAAAGTATACAATTGAAATACCCAATAAGGGGTGTTATTCGATAGGAGAGTAGGGTTGACTAGCGGAAATAATAGGTTTTATTGGAAATATCTAAAAGTAAATACACCTAGGTTTAAATTTTCTTCATCTGCTGTTGCATCATTTTGATCTGATCTTTTAGCATATCGTTCTTATCAAGCTTTTTTGCTTCGTTGAGAAGCATTGTAGCTTCTCTCTTACGCCGCTTCTGCATGGCGATGCCCGCAAGGCTGAGTTTTGCCATGGCCACATCATAATCCATCGTTAGACCGAATTTCAGGGCTTTTTTAAAGTATTTTTCGGCTGTGGTGAGATTGGTTTGAGAATAGATGATACCGTGTAGGTAATTGTAATACCCTTGTTGTTTTACGGTAAGGGCAACTTCGGGCTTTTTGATCATGTTCAGCCATTTCTGTGTACCTGTTAAATCTTGCTTTCGCATTCGCAGAAAAGCCAATAGAATCATCTCGTTTCTAAAATAAAGGAAGATGAATATTAGCGAGAGCAGTATTAAAAAGATGCCATTGCCGATATTGCCTTCTATAAATTGATAGATGGCGTAAGCGATTATAAGGCCGGCAATAATCAGCTTAAAAATTTTATTGAACATATTATTCTTTGATTAATTGGTAGGTGATGATCGATTTTATCGCTGTTGGTATTTCATGGTCGCTCATCTGCTTCATGGTCGATACCCCTTTTGATTCTCCTTCTACCTTCATCGTTGTTATAAACCCAGAGACACGATCTGTCAAAATTTGAGTTTCTTGGATTCCTGTGAGGCTCATGGTCGTATTAGCGTCGTCGATCGTCATAAGTACTTCGGCCATGCCACTGATGGTTGCGGTAGAATCATTTAATTGAGTCAATGTCCACGTGTTTTTTGTGTTGAGTTTTCCGAAGTACTCATTTTGCCAAGTATCCCCTTCTTTCACCTCTTCTATGGCATAGAAATAGGTCATTTGTTCATAACTGTTTGAAAGTGCTTCGGACCCAAATTCTTCTTCCAAAGACCTTTTCATCATATTTCTTGAAAACTCATCTTCCAAACCTGATGCATTTGCCATTTTCACTACTAGACTGTCGCCGCCGTTTACCTCTAAAATATCGCCATTTTTCGCCAAGATCATTTGCACGGGGCTGTTCAGTAGGCTATTGAATATTTTCGACTGCATATCGTCTTCAGACACCTCTTTGGCCCTTACATTTAATAATTCGCCCTGAATGCTTGAAGTCATGGTCATGTTGAGGTCTTTGAAAGTAAGGGCTATTTCATAGCTTTCCTCTTTTTCGGCCAAGACCTTGAATTCGAGAATGCCCTCTATGGTATTGGTCAGCTCATGGGTGACCCCATCCAATTCTTGGGTGATTACTTGATTTGCCTTTTGGCTGACGACAAAGACATCACCTTCTTGAAGCGTGTATTTCAGAACCGTTTGCCCAGCTGATATCGCAATGCAAAAAGTAAAAAACAACAGTGTGAATAAAGCTTTCATCTATGATTATGATTACCAATAACGGATTCGGGCAAAAGTACTAAAAACCTACCTTTGGCAGGTAGGTAATCTTAATAAATATTTTTTCAATTGTATTTGCCAAAGTGAAAACTCTTCGTATATTTGCGCCCAGTTTTGTAGGTTGTTTTCCTGCACTATTATTCAACAACGAAAAGTATTCAATAATGCCAGGTCAAAAGAGAACATATCAGCCATCAAAGAGAAAGAGAAGGAACAAGCACGGCTTTCGTGAACGCATGGCTTCAGTGAGCGGTAGAAAGGTACTTGCCAGAAGAAGGGCTAAAGGAAGAAAAAAATTATCGGTATCATCCGAGACGAGACATAAAAAATAATGATTACATACTTTTAAAATATTGAAGGTGTTGCTTTTTCGAAAGTAGCACCTTTTTTTTTGACCTAGAAACAACTATTAGAATGCCCAAAAGAAAAGATTTAAAATCCGTTTTGCTGATTGGCTCAGGGCCCATTGTAATCGGTCAGGCGTGTGAATTCGATTATGCCGGTTCACAGTCATTGCGTTCCTTGAGAGAAGAGGGTATTGAGGCCATATTGATCAACAGCAATCCTGCAACGATCATGACCGACCCTACAATGGCCGACCATGTGTACTTAAAGCCCTTGACCACTAAATCAATTGTTGAAATACTAAAGGCGCACCAACAGATAGATGCTGTTTTACCTACCATGGGTGGACAAACAGCTTTGAATTTATGTATTGAGGCCGATGAAAAGGGAATATGGAAAGATTTTAATGTTGAACTTATAGGGGTTGATATAGATGCGATCAATGTCACGGAAGATCGAGAGAAATTTCGTGAATTGATGTTGAAAATAGGTATTCCTATGGCGCCCCAACAAACTGCGACCTCCTTTTTAAAAGGGAAAGAAATCGCTCAAGAATTTGGTTTTCCGTTGGTCATACGGGCATCGTATACCTTGGGGGGCGCAGGGGCATCTATTGTATATGACCCCAATGATTTTGACGAGTTACTGAGCCGTGGCCTTGAAATATCGCCCATTCATGAGGTGATGATCGACAAGGCTTTGATGGGATGGAAAGAGTTTGAACTTGAACTACTTCGCGACATGAACGATAACGTTATCATCATCTGTACCATTGAAAATATGGATCCCATGGGCATACATACCGGCGACTCTATTACCGTAGCTCCGGCAATGACCTTGTCGGATACCACTTTTCAGAAAATGCGTGATATGGCCATTAAAATGATGCGTAGTATCGGCGATTTTGCGGGTGGATGCAATGTGCAGTTCGCCGTGAGCCCTGATGAAAAAGAAGATATCATCGCTATTGAGATAAATCCTCGCGTATCAAGGTCTTCTGCCCTTGCATCTAAGGCAACGGGTTATCCTATTGCAAAAACTGCTACCAAGCTTGCGATTGGCTATCATTTAGATGAATTGGACAATCAGATTACAAAATCAACATCGGCCTTTTTCGAACCTACATTAGATTATGTAATCGTAAAAATTCCTCGTTGGAACTTCGATAAATTCGAGGGTTCTGATCGTACTTTGGGCCTACAAATGAAATCTGTAGGTGAGGTAATGGGTATTGGGCGTTCTTTTCAAGAGGCCCTGCACAAGGCAACACAATCCTTAGAAATCAAAAGAAACGGATTGGGAGCCGATGGAAAGGGCTATAAGAACTATGACCAGATCATCAGTAAACTGACCATACCGAGCTGGGATCGGGTATTCGTTATTTACGATGCCATACAAATGGGCATTCCGTTGAGTAGAATTCACGAGATTACCAAAATTGATATGTGGTTCTTAAGACAATACGAAGAGCTGTGCCAATTGGAAAAAGAGATCTCAAAATACACAATTTCGACACTTTCAAAGAACCTATTGCTAGAGGCCAAACAAAAAGGTTTTGCAGATCGGCAGATCGCACACATGCTCGATTGTTATGAGAGTGAAGTATACAATAAGCGTACGGAGTTAGGCATCAATCGCATTTATAAATTGGTTGACACTTGCGCAGCCGAGTTCAAGGCTATGACCCCGTATTATTATTCTACTTTTGAAGCTGAGATCGAGACAGCCGAGGGAGAAATACGGGTAGCGAACGACAGTGTGGTATCTGACAAGAAAAAGGTAATAGTACTTGGGTCAGGGCCAAATAGAATAGGGCAGGGCATTGAATTTGACTACTGTTGTGTACATGGTGTATTGGCTGCGGCGGAGTGTGGCTATGAGACCATAATGATCAATTGCAATCCCGAAACGGTTTCTACCGATTTTGATATCGCGGATAAATTATATTTCGAACCTGTATTTTGGGAACATATATATGATATCATCAGACATGAAAAACCAGAAGGTGTAATCGTTCAATTAGGTGGTCAAACGGCTTTAAAATTGGCCGAAAAACTGTCAAAGTACGGTATAAAGATCATAGGCACCAGTTATGAAGCACTGGATCTGGCCGAAGATCGCGGTAGTTTTTCAAAGTTATTACTAGAAAACGACATTCCCTTTCCTGAGTACGGAATTGCGGAAACGGCTGATGAGGCTCTAGAACTGGCTGATAAACTCGATTTTCCTTTGTTGGTGCGGCCCTCGTATGTGTTGGGAGGCCAAGGAATGAAAATTGTTATCAATAAAGAGGAATTAGAGGAACACGTGGTCGATTTACTGCGAAAGATACCCAACAACAAACTCTTATTAGATCGCTATTTAGATGGTGCGATTGAAGCGGAAGCTGATGCCATTTGTGACGGTAAAGATGTTTACATCATTGGTATCATGGAGCATATAGAGCCCTGTGGCATTCATTCTGGGGATTCGAATGCAACTTTGCCCCCATTTAATCTGGGAGAATTTGTGATGCAACAGATAAAGGACCATACAAAAAAAATCGCCTTGGCATTGAACACCGTAGGCCTGATAAATATTCAGTTCGCCATCAAAGATGATATGGTGTATATCATTGAGGCCAACCCACGGGCATCTAGAACTGTACCCTTTATTGCCAAAGCATATAAAGAACCTTATGTAAACTATGCGACCAAAGTGATGTTGGGGGAAAAGAAGGTGAAGGATTTTGACTTCAAGCCAGAGCTTGAGGGTTTTGCCATCAAGCAACCGGTATTTTCTTTTAATAAATTTCCGAACGTCAATAAGAATCTAGGCCCCGAAATGAAGAGTACGGGTGAGAGCATTCTTTTTATCGATAGTTTAAAAGATGATGAGTTCTATAATTTGTATGCGCGGCGTAAGATGTATTTATCTAAATAATCTTTGCACATAGAAGGTACACTTTACCATATTGATAGTTCTATTTCAAATGGTCATTTATAAAAACAGCATATTTTTAGAGTATTTTCCAGTTCAGGAAAATACAGGCAATCATTTAACCCCACTATCATACAATTGGAAAATATTGCCGTAATCTTACTGAAATCGACATTTAAAAGCGTTATGAAGTTGATTTTTTGGAAATAGGTACAGATAAGGACCATATTCATTTTTTAATTCAAAGTGTACGTGACTATTCAGCCAAAAAGCAAAAAATCGCCTAGTTATTAACAATGGTTAGCAAAGCACTATTGACTATTAGTTGTAAACCCCTGTTAAGCACGGAATAATGTAGAACTTTGGTTTATGAAATCAAAGGTCTGTCAGATAAGGAACTACTAGAAAAGGTGCTAAAAGAATTTGCTGATTTCAAAATAGAAACGGCAAAAATCATTGATGGTCTAACAAAAGAGATTGCGGTATTAAAAGAAAAACTCTCTAAGTATGAGAATCCAAAGAATAGCCACAATAGTAGCATACCTCTTTCACAAGACCAATTTAGGCAAACAAAGAGTTTACGTAAAAAACCGAATAAAAAAGTAGGTGGTCAGCAAGGGAGTAAGTTGCTGAAAATCTCCAATCCCGATAAAATTATTTTTCACGATATTACAGTCTGTGAATGTTGTCAAGCACTTTTGCTAGATGAAGGAGAATTAAAATCGAGACAAGTTTTTGATATCCCTAAACTAAAGATAGAGGTTACAGAACATCAAATAATAATTAAGAAGTGTGGTGCAAAGAATAAATCAGTGTTTTCCAAAAAAAATTAGTTCAAGAGGCACGATACGGCAAGAACATAAAGTCTTTTGGTGTTTATTTACAGAACTATCAAATGATACCTTATGGCAGATGTGTAGGGTTAATTCGTGGTTTAACAGGTCATAAATCATCAGCAGGTAGCTTAGCAGACTTCCAAGCGAAAATGCATAGTCACCTAGAGGAGTTTGAAAAAGGCGTAAAACAAGTTTTGTTGCAAAGTCTTGTTTTACATGTTGACGAGACAGGTGTTCGTTTAAACGGGAAGTTAAATTGGATGCACGTAGCAAGTACCGATTTAATAAGTTTCTTTGGCTATCATCCAAAAAGAGGGAAAG
>UOEL01000061.1_pt1 | contig 12384 bp, 10 predicted proteins | sample 1989351 | NCBI WGS metagenome assembly UOEL01 (sample SAMEA4712195, study PRJEB27164) | hydrothermal vent metagenome | biome: marine basaltic hydrothermal vent biome; feature: marine hydrothermal vent; material: mineral | place: Pacific Ocean | collected 2011-06-14/2011-07-23 | depth 1719 m
GGTTCGACATTGAAAAAACGCACCTTACAGATCTCGAACGCATCGAAAAACTCGTGCTGCTGGTAATGATAGCCTTCGTATGGTGCTACAAGGGCGGCATATACCTGCACCAGAACGTAAGGCCCACCCAGATCAAGAAACACGGCAGGAGGGCAAGGACGCTGCTCAAATACGGGCTCGACCATATTGCCAACTACCTACTAAACGCCTTTAAACCAATGGATACGGACATAATACGATTTTTGTCATGTACTTAGGCCAGTTCCTTAATATTCTCTCGCCGATAACTTAAACCCGCATTATGCAATAGAAAATCTATTACAGTTTGAAATACCTTCAAAATAAGACGTTTCACTTGGTTTTCTTCAAGCACCATGGCGGTGCTATGCCGCTTGAAGTAAAACCACTGATTTTATTGGCCTTTCAAACCTCATCACGAAGTTCTATTGCATAATGCGGGTTTAAGACAGATATTTTATTTTCTTTTATTGCGTTTGTTGTAGTTTTTATCGCCCCTTGTCTTTGCCTTTTTATATTTTTTTGCAATGATACGCTTGTACGAACCTCCTTGATTGGTACGTTTGTTCTTCTCTTTCTTTTCGTGAAAACTTGCACCTCGCACATCATCCTCACCGTGTTTGGTGGGATTATTAGGTTCTATAACCCTAGGGGTTTCATCTGGGGTCAATCGTTTTGATATTTCAATATCACTGGGGAGCTCAATCTTTTTGATCTTGATTTTCATTAGGGTCTCTATGGCCTCTTTGGCAGGTTCTTCTTTTTCGGTATAGAATAAAAGGGAGCTTCCTTCCTCCTGCGCCCTACCGGTTCTACCAATGCGGTGCATGTAATTTTCAGGAAAAGATGGTGTATCAAAATTGATTACATGCGATATTTTATCAAGATCGAGACCACGTGCCATGACATCGGTGGTCACAAGAATTCGATTTTTACCCTCATCGAACTGCCGAATAGAGCGAATCCGATAATTTTGCGTCTTATTCGAATGTATTAAACAAGTTTCGTCTCCATAGAATTCCTCCATCACCTCGAATAATCGGTCCGCACTTTTTTTAAGGGATACAAAAACCAATACCTTATGAAAAATTTCATTGTTCTCGAGCAACTTGACCAATAAATTAGCTTTGGTATAGAAGTTGGGTACGGCATAGCAGATTTGAGAAATATTATCTAAAGGTGTACCGCTCAAGGCCACTGCTACTTTTTTTGGAGAAATAAAATAGTCGTTGATCAATTTGTCAACATCATCGGTCATTGTGGCCGAGAACATAATATTCTGCCTACGGGGGGGCAATAGGTCCATAATATTGGTGAGTTGAAACCGGAAACCTAGATCCAGCATAACATCTACTTCGTCGATTACCAATTTCTTGATCGATTTTAAGCGTAGTGCCCTGCTCAATATCAAATCGTACAAACGGCCAGGAGTGGCAACGACAATATCGACCCCTTCTGCCAAAGCTTCTTTTTGGCGGTTCATATTCGTGCCTCCGTAAACACCGATTGTTCTGACTGAAGAATATTTACCGAACTTTTCAATCTCTTCTACCACCTGTAGAACCAATTCTCGGGTAGGTACCAAAACCAATACTCTCGGATACAGTTCTTTCGAAAACGGAAGCATTTGTAAAATTGGGAGCATATAGGCAAAGGTCTTGCCCGTGCCCGTTTGGGCAATGCCCACCATATCTTTGCCTGAGAGAATGACCGAGAACGATTTAGCCTGTATGGGCGTTGGGGTTTTAAATCCCAAATCTTCTATGGCATTGCGTAAGGGTGTTGCTATCTTAAAATCTTCAAATAATGTCATGCACATTGGTATTATTCACAAGTAGCTTGAAATAGACTGGTTAGCGCAATCTTCACGTCTTTTTTTTATCACTTTAATCTGCGATGGTTCAATTTTATAAAATGGCCGTAAAACCTTATCCGTTGGATGTTCTACTACCGGATAAAACTCACCACCGTATTCCAAGATGTCGGGAAGCAGTTCTCCTCGTTTCATAAATTCTTTAAAAAACCGAGTATCCTCTTCATTACCATCATCTAACTCTCTTCTGGATGCTGCGGTGGAATGGTGGTTGAAAAACAAATTTCCGTTTACATATTTGGCTGAAAACACAGTTTCAGAAGTATATTCTGAAGGTAGGTTGACTGCTATCAAATCATTGTATTTCTTTAGGTTTTCGTATTGGTACAAATTGAGTGAATTATAGTCTGATTCACTACGAATTTTAGTTTTGCCCATTGCAAAACCGAATTCAGACAACGCTGTTGTTGTTTTGTACAAGTAAGGAGAATCAAAACAGTTGGCATTCTTGTTAAAAACAGTCCGCATTTCAAGTACAATCCCTTCTCCAAAACTGACCAGAACCCGATTTCCAGTAAAACCATTAAAATCCATTTGAGTAGTATCCCTCAAAGAATTCAGCTTTCTACCGTACATCACCACCTGCGGTACTGCAACTGTTTTAAAAAGAATCTCATCTTCTACTATTTTCCAATCACCTTTGAGCATTCCACCAAAGTATACTGTTAGAAAGGTATTGTCTGGAAAAACAAAAACCGATTCACCACCTTGGGGATCCGAACTTGGCAAGTTGTATTGTCCGACTACATCATCAGTTGAAATAGCTTGACCCATGATAACACTGTTTAGTGCTATGACTATTACGAAAAACAATTGCCTTTTGAACGTATTGCCCATTGAATCTGTCTTGATTTTATGTACTACCCTAATCTTCGGGTGGGTGACCATTGATTTCCTCATAAAGAGTATCGAAATTCTGACGCAAATATGAGTTTAATTTTTGTCTATAATCGGTTTTCAACCAATGCGTGAAATTATAGGTGCTCTTACTAATACACTTGGCATAGGTTTGAATGCGTTGATCGATATCATCGCCCAACGATTTTGCCAAGGCAAGAGCATCATATACATCTTCACTATTTTCAATACATATTTTGGCGTGTTGCGCTATAGAACGTTCCAATACCACCTTTGACGACTCGCCATTGCCCGTCGCGGTTCTATAAACAGTTTTGATATCAAAAGAGACATCATCTGATTTAACGAATTCTGCTCGAAGTTCTTCGGGCATTTCGTGTTTGAACCTGCTTTCAAGAGCTTCATCATCTTGCAAGCGATCCACATAAAAATTTGGAGATGTAAAAATGGTCTGCCAATCAAGGTCTGCACCCCAAGGGCCAAACCTATAGTTATTGTTTCCTAGATCGATAATCGAAAAAGTTGATTTATTGTTAAGAACACGAGAGCCACGCCCGATCATTTGATAATATAGGGTCAAAGACTTTGTTGCCCTATTCAATATAATGGTATCAATGGTCGGTTCATCAAAGCCCGTGGTCAAAATACTTACCGAGCTCAAGATGGCATCTGGGGTCTCTTTGAACCATTTGAGAATTTGCTTACGTTGTTTTTTCGTCGCCGTATTGTCTAAATGCATTATGGGATGTCCCGCAGCATTAAAGGTATGGTACACTTGAATAGAGGTATTGATGCCATTGTTGAATATCAAGGTCTTTTTACCCTTGGAATGTTTTTCATAGGCCTGCAACAGTTTATCTAACATGGTCATACTCGAATACAAGTCTTCAGATGATTTCACCGTATAATCACCATTTGACCCAATAACAAGAGAGGTCAGACCCATATCATATTGAAAGACCTCTGCCCTGGCCAAAAATTCATTTTGAATCAGGGCCTCTATGGTTTCGCCAACGATCAACTCGTTGTAGTTCTTTTTCATGGGCAGCTCTTTGTTCGAGCTGAGCGGGGTGGCCGTCACACCAAGAATAAACGATTTTTCGAAAAATTTAAAAAGTTTTGTAAATGAATTGTAATGGGCTTCATCGATAATCACCAGACCTATATCAGAGATATCAAGTTTATCGTCGTTAAGGCGATTGTTCAAGGTCTCTACCATGGCAACAAAACAACTGTACTCTTTTTGGTCATCTAAATTGGCCTTGCTGTCCACTACCTTGTTCACCACACCAAAACCCGTCAACATTTCAGAAGTTTGGTTACAGAGCTCTACACGGTGGGTCATTACCAAGACCTTCTTATTGTGGTTTTTGAGATATTGCCGAACTATTTCAGAGAAAATAACCGTTTTACCACCACCTGTCGGCAACTGGTACAACAAATGGTAATCATCAGACGCGGTCTCGAACTTATCAAAGATCTTATCTATGGCCCCTTTCTGATAGCTATAAAGTTCTTTTCCTGATTTTTTCTCTTGAATTGCCGTTGAAGTTTCAACCATACCGTCTTTTATCGTTTTCGGATTGCAAAAATACAGTTTTACTAGAGTATACCCAGTATTTTTAAGACAAAACTATTGAGGCATTGGTTTACTATGTTATCGTTAGGCAAACAGTTAGTTACGCTATCACGGTCTTGTATCACTCAATACGGAAATCGGTGTGAGGTCTACCTTTCTGAACTCTATTTCGGCACCTTCAGCCTGAAGGGCAATTTGACCTTTATTTTTAGTAGCATCATGGCCGTAATTTACCAAATCACCATTTAGCCATACCTTTATTGGTCTCAAAAAGAGTTAAAACTATGCACTTTAGTGCATCTCGCTTTAGCTTCTAAAAATTTTATTGGGTAAGACATTGATTGTAATTAATCCCATTGAGTATTATAATTTGTCAGGTAATTATTGCGTATTGCTCCGTACTGCTGACTTTAGTCGGATTTAAAAACCTATGGTACTTTAGTCCATAGGAGTGGTTTAGTGGTCTTTCAAACCTCATCACGAAGTTCTATTGCATAATGCGGGTTTAACCAAAGAGTAGTAGTTTTGCAAAGTAATATCTTAGATTTAAACTGCTGTATGAAAGAGAATAGATACGTTATTTATTGGCTTCTTTTGGGGTGTTTTCTAATATTTACCATGGTGCTTGTAGGCGGGGTCACTAGGCTCACTCATTCTGGCCTATCGATTTCAGATTATAATCTAATAACAGGTACAATACCACCGTTAAATAATGAAGAATGGCAAGAAGCCTATGACTTGTACAAACAATTTCCAGAGTATCAAAAACTAAATTCTCATTTCACGCTATCAGATTTTAAATCCATTTATTTTTGGGAATGGTTGCATCGATTTATAGGCAGAATGATAGGAATGGTATTTATAATTCCCTTTCTATATTTTTTAATTCGCAAAAAACTAAGCAAATCGACTATTAAAAAATGTTTGATCCTATTGTTTTTGGGAGCCTTTCAAGGTTTTTTAGGCTGGTATATGGTAAAAAGCGGATTGGTAAACAGACCTGATGTATCCCATTACAGATTGGCAGCACACTTAACAACTGCCTTTCTTACTGCGGCCTATAGTTTTTGGGTGGCTTTAGATTTGATTTATCCCAAGAAAAAACCTTCAATGAAAGGGCTGATAAACCTCATAAGAATAGCCTTTGTGCTATTAATCGTTCAAATAATATGGGGTGCTTTCGTCGCAGGGCTAGATGCTGGTTTTATTCATAACCATTGGCCTTTTATGAACGAGGGCAAGCTCATACACGAAACGGTTTACATAGAACAACGACCACTTATCAATAATTTTATTGAAGGAAAAAGCGGCGTGCAGTTCGTGCATAGATATATGGCATACATCATTACGGGTTTAATCTTTTTAATTGGGTTTAAAGCAAAGAAAGCCAATACCACTTTTTTACAAAAAAAGGGAATTCAATCATTGATCTTGCTTGTTGTTTTGCAATTTGCCTTGGGGGTTTTTACCTTGGTTTTAGCCGTACCCTTATGGTTAGGGCTTGCGCATCAGGTAGTAGGGTTTATGCTTTTAGGGGCGATGACTTTTAGCTTGCATCGCTTTTCTAAGTAATGAACTTGTTTAACCTTTTTCAATTGGCTAAACCCCGAGGCCTCGGGAGTCTTTTTGCACCCTGTTTTTGTCTTTTTTTTCCTTCCGTAGCCCTGCTATGCAACTCAAAAAAGCCTTCAACGTGGCACAAAAGTGCTAATTCCTGCCCGTTCGGCAGGCGGGTTCGCTACAATCCAAAAAGTTTAAACGAGTTCAATAAGTAATTATCGTAACTTTGCCCGTTAGCTAAAAGTGACAGCAATGATCTATAAAGTGCGTATAATTTTAGATACGAAAGAAGATATCTTTAGAGATATTGAAGTTGAAGCGGGTAACTCTATGGAGGAGTTTCATAATGCCGTTGCACAATCATTTGGCTTTTTAGGTAATGAAATGGCCTCATTTTATACATGTGACAATGACTGGGTACAAGATGAGGAAATCGCACTTTTCGATATGAGCGATAGTGGTTCAGATGTACGTTTGATGAGTGAAACCCTTTTGGAGGATGTCATGGGCCAAAACACCACAAAACTCATTTATGTTTATGATTTTATGAGTATGTGGACCTTTTTTGTAGAATTGGCGGATATTGTAGAGAACGAACCCGGTAGATCCTACCCCAATGTACTGTTCAGTTTTGGCGAGTTGCCCGAAACACCACCCGAAAAGAATTTCAAGGCCGAATCAGAATTCGATTCTGACGACAATCTAGACAATTACGACGACATGAATTTTGACGAAAACTGGAATTAAAAATGAAAATAATAATAACATTCCATAACCAATAACCCAAATTAATGATCAACCTCTATTCTACCCAAATCGAAAGTATATCGCTACACCAGGTGGGCAATAAAAACAAAAACGAAGGTGTTTTTCTTTCTAAAAGCCCTATTACGCTCAACGATGAAACCACAGGCCTTTTAAAAGAGTATTTCTTCAGGCCTTTTCGTGAAAAAGAGGAGAATTATTTTAAATTTTCACATGAGGTCGATATTGAATTCAATACACTTCATAAAATAGTTTCCGAAATTTTTGAAGACCCCACTTGCTGTCATTTAAACTCTAAAAAAATCGCTACACATCTGTTCGAGCAATCCGATCATCCACACATAAAAAATGGTGAAGTATATGTGGCCTACTTAACAGGGTTACTATTGGACAATCAAAAAGTAGATGCCATCGGAATTTTCAAAAGCGAGCTGAAACATGACTTTCTTCAGTTTGAAAAAAAAGAGGGCAATCTAGATATAGTCATCCAACAGGGTATAAACGTCAACAAATTAGATAAGGGATGTCTTATTTTCAACGTTGATAAAGAAGAAGGGTACAAGGTTCTTTCTGTAGATAGCAATCGCTACGATGCCAAGTATTGGCTGGAAAGTTTTTTAGGGGCCGAACCCCTTTCCGATGATAATTTCAAAACAAAGAACTACCTGAAGTTCTGCCAGAATTTTGCCAAAGATGTAGTGCTGCCCGCCGAAGACAAACAACAAGAAGTTCTGTTTATGAACCGGGCGGTCAACCATTTTGCCAAAAACGACGCCTTTGAAGAGAGCAACTTTATCAACGAAGTAATGGTAAACCCCGAGCTTATACCTGAATTCAAGCACTATAAAGTTGAAAAAGGGCCAAAATATAGCATCGAAGATGTTTCTAACTTTAACATTGCCAATAAAGCGGTCTCAGATGCCCGAAAAAAAATCAAGAACGTCATCAATTTAGATACCAATATTCAAATCAAATTAGATTTCATCAACCCAGAATCTGCTGAAAAATTTATAGAAAAAGGTTGGGATGAGGAACGTCAGATGTACTATTATTTGGTGTATTTCAATAAAGAACAAAAAAATTAGAAGACTACTAGCTCTGCTCACTTTATCCTGTTCTCTGTAATCTACTTTATGCTTACATCTTCATAATTCCGTTTGACGAAATCAAGGCCTAAGGTTAAGACCTGGCCCATGGTAGCACATTTTTTAAATTCCTTGTCAAGGGTAAGTTCGTGTATTTGACCGCTCAACAACTTAATATTTTCCTTAATCGAAATTTGGTCTTCCCTGCAAATATCCAATAACTGCTCGATTCTATCTTCTGAACTGATAATACGTTTGGCCACGATAGATCTTTCTTCGATCTTATATTGATCTACAGAGCTTTTTTGCAATTTCTCTCGTACCAGTTCGACCATTAAAAAATTTTCTTTAAAAAATTGGGGGCGGTAGACTTTCAATTTTCCCTCATAACATTGCTGGTCAAAATCTATGGCTCGTATCTTATACACCACATGGTCAAAATCATGGGTAGGCACAATGACGTAGTTATAAGAGCGCATATCACCCAAAAGCCTAATCATACAACGTTCATTGAATTTTACGAATTCTTTGGCCAATTGCGCCTTTTCGGGCTCCGAACATTTAGGAAGGAACTCTTTAATGAAAACATCGCCAGGTATACCGGCAATATGCTCTTCTATCAAAGTATCTTTGAATACCAAAAAATTCAAGTTATACGGTGAGAGCATATGCTCCAACTCTAACCCGTAAACTCGAGAGGCATCCGTTTTTTTTACGTAAAAATATGTGAAATTGTCATTAAGTATATTTCGTATCTTGATTCGAAAAGGTTTTGAATTACCGAAAGTACAGTAATCAACCGCATCTACACTCAAATATTCTATGATGCGATCACTGCCATCTGAATGTAGTATTGAATAGACTTTTTTAAGGCTCAGATCTATTTCTTGTCGTTCAAATTCAGAATAGTACACACGAATCCAAAGGGTATCTTCCTCATTCTTGTCATAAACAACTACCGACCCTGAAAACCGAAGTAGATCCTCATAAAAAATAGGAATCTCGATTTTCCGGTTATAATGATCCAAGTATTTATCCAATTCCGAATTTACCTTGTAGGCGGGTTTTTTTTTCGATATTAGCCTTTCTTCTGACATATTCGTTTTAATTTGCAACAAATTTAAGGTTTCCTCGTCAAGTTAATAGCAATCATCAAAAAACACCTCTTATTTTGGAAAAAATACTTACAGTAAGTAATCTCACAAAGAAATTTGGGTATTTGACCGCTGTCAAAAATTTATCATTTACCATTGAAAAAGGTAATGTATATGGTATTCTAGGTCCGAACGGTAGTGGCAAATCAACGACATTAGGCATCGTCTTAAATGTAGTAAACCCAACTCAGGGTGAATTTTCATGGTTCAACGGCACCGCCTCAACACATGAGGCACTGAAAAAAGTAGGGGCAATTATTGAACGGCCCAACTTCTACCCGTATATGACCGCAGCTCAAAACCTGAAATTGGTGTGCAAGATCAAAGAGGTTTCTACAGATAAAATCGAGGACAAGTTGGAACTGGTAGGTCTTCTAGATAGAAAGAACAGCAAATTTAGAGCGTATTCTTTGGGAATGAAGCAGCGTTTGGCCATTGCCTCTGCCCTATTGAACGATCCTGAAATATTGATTTTGGACGAACCCACAAACGGACTCGATCCCCAAGGAATTCATCAAATACGTGAAATCATCAAAAAGATAGCCTCTGAGGGTACGACCATTCTCTTGGCATCGCATTTGTTAGATGAAATCGAGAAAGTATGCAGCCATGTGATTATTCTCAGAAAAGGAGAAAAACTGTATTCAGGCCGTGTAGATAGTATGAAGGCAACGCATGGCTTTTTTGAATTGAAGACAAACCAAACCGAGGCCTTAACCAATTTCTTGGAAACTACGGCAAGTTTCGGACAAGTGAAAATAGAAAACGGGGTGGTCACTGCATTTCTAAAAGAGGAAATGAACGCAGAAGAATTGAACAAATCTCTATTCGAAAAAGGAATCTTTCTTTCTCATTTGGTCAAACGAAAAGAAAGTCTTGAAGAGCAGTTCTTGGAACTGACCAAGAATCAGCCACAATCATAGAATCAACTAAGTGCATAAAAATATGGTACGTTTACTACATATAGAATTCATAAAACTTTGGAACAACAAATCGAGCCGGTTTCTAATTATCGCCTATTTTGCTTTGATGGTGCTTATCGCACTGGTTTCTAGCATCAAAATAGACTACGGACCCTTCAAATTCAATGTTGCGGATATTGGCCTGTTCAACTTTCCGTACATCTGGCATTTTACAACCTTTATGGCCGCATTTCTAAAGTTATTTTTGGCCATTGTCATTGTATCGATGATAGCCAATGAATATAGCAATAAGACCATAAAGCAAAATCTTATAGATGGCCTGAGCAAAAAGGAATTCATCATGTCAAAATTTTTGACCATATGTGCCTTCTCGTTGATTTCGACCTTGTTCATTTTTATGGTATCATTGGTACTGGGTCTAATGCACTCGCCCTACAATGAACTATCGATCATCTTTTCTGGTTTAGAGTATTTGTTGGCCTATTTTATAAAACTCTTGGGGTTTTTCTCATTCTGCTTTTTTGCGGGCATGCTCATTAAGCGTTCTGCTTTTGCTCTGGGTTTTTTGTTCATTTGGTTTATTGGCGCAGAGCTTATCCCCTATATGTACATTGCGGCCAATTACTCAAAAAGTTTAGCCGATAGCATTTACCAATTTTTTCCCTTTGGATCAATGTGGGCTACGATAGAAGAGCCTATCTCACGTCTTTCGGTCATTAGGTCGGCCGTGCAAACTGTGGGTGAGGAATTTACCAAAGAATACACTGTACACTGGTACGAATTGCTCATAGTACTGGGCTGGACCGCTATTTTTATCTATTTATCCTATGCTTTGCTGAAAAAGAGGGATTTGTAGTATATTGTGGCGTTAGGGAACGCTATGAAAAGAATTGCTACATTGGTTTTAACCTCTTAGGGTTTAATTCCCCGATGCTTGCTTGGTGACACGTATATTTGTTCATTCTGAGTGAGCCGGATACCCCGTCTGCTTGCAGTGGGGTAGTTCATTCAAGAAATTTTTTATTTGCTTGGCCTAGGCTTATTCACGCAGTTCGGGGCGAAACATCAAACTGGTGTTTTGGAAACGGGGCCGGCACCACCTTTAACGATGATGGTACCGTAAGTGCGAATACGAATGGTAGGCTCAATACTTTTGAGGGCTGCACTACCATTTCAGACCCTGCTGGCGATCTACTATTTTATACCGATGGCATCACCGTCTATAACCAAGATCATGTAGTCATGGAAAACGGCAACGGTCTTTTCGGTGATTCGTCAAGTACACAATCAGCGATTATAATACCCAAACCTGATGATCCTGACATCTATTATATTTTTATGGGTGACACCTCGATAGCTGAAAATGATGTTGACAGAGGCCTCAATTACTCAGAAGTCGATATTTCATTGAACGGTGGCAATGGGGCCATAGTACAAAGAATATACCATTATTAAGAGATTGCGTGGAGAAGATCACCGCAGTGGTCAAAGATTGCCCAGAAGGATCTATTTGGTTGATGACCTTGGCTTCTGTTGGTGGGGTCAGTGATATTTTCAATACATTTCACGCTTTTGAGATCAATGATTCAAGAGTAACGGTAACTTCAATTAAAAGTACATTTCATTGGCGCCATAATGTTTTCGAATGTTACTATCACATTCAGTTGACGGTAAAATATAGGAAGGCGTTGTTCGACCCGGTCATGGAGGAGCTTGTATTGGGAATTTTTGGCGGTTTTAAGGAGCGTTATTACATCGATGTCTTCGACAGGAGCCATGTGCATGTGCTGTGCAGGTTTTTGCCGAAGTATTCTGGGGGTCGGGTAATTCGGTTGATGAAGAGCATAACCTCACGGATTTTGTTCAAGGAAATGTCGATGCTCAAGAAGGAGTTATGGGGAGGGGAGTTTTGGGCCGACGGTTACTATATCTCTACGGTAAGCGGTAGGGGCGACAGAAGAATAATCGAGAAGTATATCGAAAATCAAGGAAGGGCGGATGATGTCAAACAACTCAGGTTGTTCGATACATGATCAATGCACAGCATTGAAGAAAACGCCCTGCGCTCTTGGCGCAGGGAAATTTACATCCTAAAAGTTAGGAAATCAAACTTAAGCTGTATAAAAAAATAGGGCAAATAGTATATAAACAAAGGGTTTGGGCATATTTTCGAAGTCGCCAAATCTTTTGATTTGGCTTTTATTAACTAACTTAGGTGTTTAAATACGCAACAAACCATACACAACAACGTTAGCAAATATAAAAGATGACAAATCCATTCAAAAAAATAACCAATAACGCAAACGAATCAAGAAAAGATTGAAATGACAACCAATCATCAGAAACCAAAACAAGGAAATGTGAAGGTTGTGGTGCTGCAAGACCAAAAGACACCAATTTGACAACCTGTGATTATTGCAGTTTTAAATTTATGGATATTGATGTTGAAATAAAAACAGACAACTAATGCTTGGATTATTTAAAAATAATAAAACGAAAGGATCTTTGAATTAAAAGATGAAATTAATGATGAGTGGGAAGAACATTTTGAAGAACATTTTGAAGAACA
>UOEL01000087.1_pt1 | contig 12153 bp, 12 predicted proteins | sample 1989351 | NCBI WGS metagenome assembly UOEL01 (sample SAMEA4712195, study PRJEB27164) | hydrothermal vent metagenome | biome: marine basaltic hydrothermal vent biome; feature: marine hydrothermal vent; material: mineral | place: Pacific Ocean | collected 2011-06-14/2011-07-23 | depth 1719 m
ACCCATTAATAAAGAAATACCTATTGCTTTCTACATTTGTATTCACGATTTTTGTTGAAAACAAGCGTACATGCCATCCATATCAAAAAAAGGGCTATCAATGCCCCAATCACCCATACGTAAACTAGCACCTTTCGCTGAGGCTACGAAAAAAAGAGGTGTCAAGGTCATTCATTTGAATATTGGCCAACCTGACATTAAAACACCCAAAATCGCCCTAGATGCGGTAAAGAACAACACCTTAGAAGTTCTTGAATATAGCCGAACCGAAGGTTCTGAAACCTACCGTAAAAAATTGGCCGCTTACTATGCGAAAAACGATATTATAGTAGCTTCGGAAGACATTATCGTTACCACAGGAGGTTCAGAAGCGCTGTCATTTGTACTGGGAAGCATTGCGGATGCCGATGACGAAATTATCATTCCCGAACCATTTTATGCCAATTACAACGGTTTTGCTACTGCATCAGGGGTGAAAGTGGTTCCTGTGATTTCGCACATCGATACCAATTTCGCCCTGCCACCAATAGAAGAGTTCGAAAAACTGATTACCCCAAGAACAAAGGCCATTCTTATTTGCAACCCTAGCAACCCCACTGGCTACCTTTACAGTAAAGAAGAAGTACAAAAATTGGCCACGATCGTAAAAAAACACAATCTGTTTCTAGTGGCCGATGAAGTATACCGTGAGTTTACCTATGACGGAAAAGAACATTATTCCGTTCTACAAGAACCAGGGCTTGAAGAACATGTTATTATTATAGATTCCGTTTCAAAAAGATACAGTATGTGCGGAGCTCGCATAGGCTGTTTGGTATCAAGAAACAAAGAGCTGATCAAAACGGCCATGAAGTTTGCGCAAGCCAGATTGTCACCACCCACCTATGCACAAATCGCCAGTGAGGCTGCCTTAGACACCCCCCAAAGCTATTTCGACGAGGTAAAAGAAGAATATGTTGGGCGACGGAATTTGCTTGTTGAAGAACTGAAAAAAATTGAGGGCGTAAAAGTTGCCGTACCGCAAGGTGCCTTCTATTGTATTGTTGAATTGCCCATTGACGATGCCGATGACTTCGCCCAATGGTTGTTGGAAGATTTCAGGTTGAAGGGAGAAACCGTAATGGTCGCCCCTGCAGCTGGGTTTTATGCTACAGAAGGCCTGGGAAAAAACCAAATACGCATTGCCTATGTGCTTGACAAAGACCGTTTAAAAAGAGCGGTCAATATACTAAAGGAAGCCCTAAAGAGTTATATAGGTTGATGCCGGTTCAAGAAAATATCTCACTCAAAACCTACAATACCTTTGGCATAGAGGCCAAGGCCAAATTCTTCTGCGAGATCAATAGTTTGAACGATCTTGAAGAAACCTTACAACTTGACGAATACCCTGAAAAATTCATTATTAGCGGTGGCAGCAATATGCTTATCACCAACGATATCGATGCCCTTGTAATACATATCAATTTAAAGGGAAAAACAATTCTGCACGAAGACGAAGAACAGGTTCTCATACAAGTAATGGCCGGTGAAAACTGGCATCAAATGGTACTTTGGGCCCTAGACAACAACTACGGCGGTCTAGAGAACATGTCATTGATACCTGGTAATACAGGTACGGCTCCCATACAAAATATTGGTGCTTATGGCGTAGAGCTAAAAGATAATTTCGAAAGCTGTGAAGCTATGGAAATCACCACACAGAAAATCAAAAAATTCACTAAGGAAGATTGCCAGTTCGGATATCGTGATTCTTTTTTCAAAAACGAAGGAAAAGGAAAATATATCATCACCTCGGTGAATTTCAGACTGAGTAAAAGAAACCATCTGCTGAACACCTCGTATGGTGCGATTGAGACCGAGTTGAAAAAGTGGAAAATCGAAAACCCTACAATTAAAGATGTATCGAATGCCGTGATATCGATTCGACAAAGTAAGCTTCCCGATCCTGCTAAATTGGGCAATAGTGGCAGTTTTTTTAAAAATCCCGTGGTTTCTCGCTTAGAATTCGATACTTTTACAAATGACCACCCCAATGCACCTTTTTATAAGGTTTCCAAAGATACATACAAAATTCCAGCAGGTTGGCTTATAGAACAATGTGGTTTTAAAGGCAAACGATACGGCGATGCGGGCATACACGAAAATCAAGCATTGGTTTTAGTGAACCATGGTAATGCCAGTGGTGCAGAGATTTTAGCCTTGGCACATACCATTATCGAAAGTGTGAACGAAAAATTCGGCATAAAAATCGCACCAGAAGTCAATATAATAAAATAACCCCTGTAAAATAATTTACGGGGGTTATACCAAACCAAATTAGCCAAAACTAAATGTACAATTACCAGTTGTACATTTATCTAATTAAAAATTTAGAAACGCTGACTAAAACAATCAATTTTATAAATTAGCGTTTACTTATTGTATATACGTATAGATGATTAAATTGGATGCCCAAGGCCGATAATTTTTTCGAACCACATTATTTTATATGAGCACACTACTTGAAAAACACATCGTTGAACTACTTCAAGAACGAAATGAAAAAGCCATTTCACTGTTGTACGATAACTACGGTGATACCTTATATGGTGTAGCTTTTAAGGTTGTTCGAAATGAAGAACTGGCAAAAGATGTACTTCAAGAGAGTTTCGTGAAAATCTGGAAAAAATCGGACTCTTATGACACATCAAAAGCGAAGCTGTTCACTTGGCTCTTTCGCATTACACGAAATACGGCGATAGACAAGTTAAGAAGCGTAAACACAAAAAAGGATAAAGAAATCCAAATGGATGTTTCAGACGTATATAACCTAGGCGTCGAAAGTATTAAACCCGAATTAATCGATGTCTCTGAAAATCTCGAAAAAATAGAGGGAAAGTATCAAATTGTACTTGAAGCCCTGTTTTTTCAAGGTATGACCCAACAAGAAGCCAGTGATAAATTGAAAATTCCGTTGGGTACGATCAAATCAAGATTGAAAATAGGCCTACGTGAACTAAGAAAAATTTACGTTCCTATACTGATACTAGCGTTAACTACAAGTTTAATGTAATGAAAGAAAAAATTAAAATATTTTTAGGTGCTGATTTTCTCGAAAAGTATCTCATGGGCAATACCAGCAACGAAGAATCTTTACAGGTTGAGCGTTATATTGCCATGTACCCCAAAGTCAAGGAATCATTTGATGAGTTGCAAGAAAATTTAGAGGCATTCGCCAAAATACATGCAATCAAGACCCCTGAAGGCTTGAAAGAAAAGATTATTGCACGAATCAGAGGAGAAAGAAGCGGTAGAAAAAGATTCTTCAGATATGTGATCGCTGCGAGTATCGCAGCATGCATGTTTGCTAGTGCATCTTTTTTCTTTTGGAACCAAAACCAAAGCTTACAACAAGAAAATACAGTAGTATCCAATAAAATAAAGGACCTCGAAAAAGACATTAAAGCGCAGCTTGAAGATGTTAGAAACCAGTTTATTGTCATGCAGAATCCACAAACAAAAAAATTCACGGTAAAGGGCAACAAAAAAGCGAAAGAACTGAAAGCGGTCGTTTACTTTAATCCAGTTAAAAAACTTTCGTACATCAATGTAAGTAAATTGCCAAATCTGCCCGAGAACCAATGTTTTCAAATGTGGGCAGAGGTAAACGGTGAAATGCTGAATTTAGGAGTTGTCAAAGAGGCACAGGGCCAAAATATCTTAACCGCACTGCCCTTTGGTGAAAACGCATTGAGTTATATCACTATTGAACCCGAAGGTGGCAACCATACTCCTACAGTTGAAAATATAGTGGCCAATATCACATATTGATATATGCCCCAAGATACTTTTAAAGCCCCTTTTTGGGGCTTTATTTTTTGTACCTTTGCCTAAAATCAGGTACTATGAAATTAGTTTTATTGACCATAGGTTTGCTTGCTGTCGCCTTTGCAGGTATCAGTATAAAAATATGGTCTAAAAAAGATGGAAGGTTTGCTGGTACCTGTGCTAGTCAGAGTCCGTTTTTGAACAAAGAAGGAGAGGCTTGCGGCATGTGCGGAAAACTACCTGATGAACAGGATTGCAAAAAAGAAGCATCTTAGATTCACACGAGGCCACAAGTTATATTTATTCGATTTCCAAATTACTTTCTTTTGGACCAGACCAAGACAATTTACGAAACCATAGAAAAGGCCAAAAAGGGCAGTCAGATTGCATTTAGTATTCTTTTGGATACCTTTTGGAGCGACGTTTATGGTTTTCAGTTGAAGAGGACAGAAAACGAAAACGATGCTGAAGATATTACCATTCAGACCTTTTCAAAGGCTTTTGACAAGTTGGGCACATATAATGATGAATATAAATTCAAAACGTGGTTGATTGCGATTTCAAAAAATATTCATGTTGATCTTATTCGAAAAAGAAAAAGCACTGTTCTTGAATCACGGGCAAACAACGACGCCGTAAAAAAAGTTTTGGACGATGCCCCATCGGCTGAAGACCAATTGATTACCAAACAAAACCTCGCTACTTTATTGCTGCATATCAAACAATTAAAACCCCATTACCAAGAAATCATCAATCTCAGGTATTTCAATGAACTAAGCTATGCTGCCATTGCAACAGAACTCAATGAACCCATGAACAATGTAAAGGTGAAATTGCTCAGAGCAAAAAAATTGCTGGCCGCCATTATTAAAAGCAAGTCAGAATAAACCACTTCGAATTACCGCCATTAGTTCAACTTATGTTTTTTTATTTCAAAACAAGACTTAGGAATATTAACTCTTTTTAGCCCTCTCCCTACGATTAAATTGTTCGTATCTTAGCTTAAAATTTCAGTATGGGTGCAGACACCTTAAATAGCGTTCAACCTCCTAAAAGAAAGCCCAAATGGATTCGCGTCAAGCTTCCTACCGGCAAAAAATACAGCCAACTCAGGGGTCTTGTTGAAAAATACGATCTTCATACCATTTGCACCTCGGGCAGCTGCCCAAATATGGGCGAATGCTGGGGCGAGGGTACAGCTACTTTTATGATCTTGGGCAACATATGCACCCGTTCTTGTGGTTTTTGCGGTGTAAAAACAGGAAGGCCTGAAGATATAAATTGGGCAGAGCCAGAAAAAGTCGCCCGATCAATCAAAATAATGAGCATCAAGCATGCGGTCATTACCTCTGTAGATCGTGATGACCTGAAAGATATGGGCTCTATCATTTGGGCAGAAACCGTGAAGGCAATCCGCCGCATGAACCCTGGCACCACGTTAGAAACCTTAATTCCCGATTTTCAAGGTATAGAAAGACATTTAGACCGCATCATCGACGTTATGCCCGAAGTAGTATCACATAACGTGGAAACCGTAAAAAGACTCACTAGAGAGGTGCGCATACAGGCAAAGTACGAACGAAGTTTAGAAGTTCTAAGATATTTAAGGATCAGCGGTGTCAATCGTACAAAATCAGGTATTATGTTGGGCTTGGGCGAATTAGAGGAAGAGGTCATTGAAACTATGGAAGACCTGAGAAATGTCAATGTTGATGTAGTGACCATAGGCCAATATTTACAACCCTCAAAAAAGCATCTTCCCGTTAAAGAATTCATTTTGCCCGAACAATTCAAAAAATATGAGGAATTGGGTTTAAAAATGGGCTTTAGACATGTTGAAAGTGGTGCTTTGGTACGATCATCTTACAAAGCCCACAAACATATACACTAACTGAAATATAATTACAAGGGCCCCTTCCCTAACCTTAAATTCAGTATTAAAAACTAGGCTTCTCAAATGAGCGCAACAATTGGTATTAACGGTTTTGGCAGAATCGGCCGAACATTATTTAGATTATTGAACGACCGTGACGATTTAGAAGTAGTCGCCATCAATGACCTGGCCGATTCAAGAACCCTAGCACACTTACTGAAATACGATAGTATTCACGGAGTTTTTCAGAAAGATGTGAATCATACTGAAAATACCATAATAGTTGGGGGTAATCATATTGCCTTGTTAAACGAAGCTACACCTGAAAAGATAAATTGGTCGAAATACAAAGTTGATGTGGTCATCGAATGCACAGGTAAGTTCAAAACCAAAAACACCCTTGACCACCATATTAAAAACGGAGCGAAAAAAGTCATTCTCTCCGTACCACCAAACGATGATGATATAAAAATGGTCGTGTATGGTGTCAATGAAAATATCATAGGTCAAGAAGATGATATCATCTCAAATGCTTCATGCACTACGAATAACGCCGCACCAATGATAAAGGTAATCAACGATCTTTGTGGTATAGAACAGGTATATATTACAACCATACATTCCTACACATCAGATCAAAGTCTTCATGACCAACCGCACCGCGACCTGAGAAGGGCTAGAGCAGCATCATTATCGATTATACCAACCACAACAGGAGCAGCCAAGGCATTGACAAAAATTTTTCCTGGGCTTGACAATGCAATCGGCGGGTGCGGCATTCGTGTGCCGGTACCCAACGGATCATTGACCGACATCACTTTTAACGTCAAAAAACCCGTCAGCATTCAAGAAATTAATGATACTTTTGAGAATAGCTCGAAAAACGAACTGAAAGACATCCTTTTTTATACTAAAGACCCCATTGTATCAATCGATGTAAACAATAGTTGTCATTCTTGTACGTTTGATTCACAGATGACCTCTGTAATCGGGAAAATGGTAAAAATAATCGGGTGGTATGATAATGAAACTGGGTACAGCAGTAGAATTATCGATCTTATCGATTTATTGGTCAATAAAAAGTACATTTGAAATTTTCGCTACAACATATAGTTTCTAAGCCGATTTTTTTGCTTTTGGCCTTGATAGTGTTCGCTCATAACGCCTATGGACAAATCGACAGTACTTCAGTGAAAAAATTAAATACCCTTTTTGATTCGGCAAGAACACTAACCAACCAAAATAAACTAGACCTTGCGTTAGAGTCATTGAACAAGGCCGCTGAAGTGTCCGAAAAAAATGATGATGTCAAATCGCTAATAGATAGTTACCACAAGTTTGCCCTCCTCTATCTCAAATTAGACAAAGAAGATTCGGCACTATTGTATAAAGACAGAGCCAAAGCTTTACTGAAAGATGTAGAATACCCCTATGGCGAGGCTATCTACGGGTATATTGACGCCTTGATCTTCTTCAAAAACGGCAAAAATTTTCAAGCCCTTTTAACCCTTAATGAGGCAAAACAACGAAACAACAACCGTAATTTTTTCAATAATATATTGTTGGTCGAAGGTGATATCTATGTCAATCTTGAAAAATATGATGTTGCCTCTAAAAATTACAACTCATTAATTATCAACACTGATGTTCATGAGAAAGAATATCTCGCCACAAGGGCGTATTTAGGTCTGGCAGAATTAAATCTTAGAACCAAAAAATTTGAAGAAAGTGCCGCTAATCTTGAAAAAGCATTACAGCTCTCAAAAGAGAATGATTTTTTTAAGGAAATTTTGGAATCTTATGAAAAACTGACCTCCATTTACGAGAAACTGAATCGTTTTGATACGTCATTGGAGCACAATAAACACTTACTGCATATAAAAGATTCGCTCTTCAATATAGAAAAAGTAAAAACAGAGACCAAAACCGCCGATAACATCCAGTTCGTTTTCATGGGTGATGAAATAAAACGCCAAGAAAAAAAAATAGAAGAGCTGACCGAATCTGAAAACAGGTCAGAAGTTGCCGTAATACTAACCTCGGCATTTTTAATCATCATTTCGCTATTGGCCGTATCGTTATACAGAAACAATCAAATAAAATTAAAGACCAATGATCTCTTGCAAACCAAAAACAGTGAACTTCAATTCGCTAGAGATGCGGCAGTAGATGCCATGGAAGCGAGGACAAACTTTTTATCAACAGTTAGCCACGAGCTCAGAACACCTCTTTATGCCGTTACCGGCCTAACACATTTATTATTGGAAGAGAACCCTACCAATAATCAGAAAGAACACCTGAAAGCGCTTAAATTCTCAGGTGATTATCTATTGAATTTTATTAATGACATTCTTCAGATCAATAAAATCGATGCTGATAAACTTGAGCCGTTGAATGTTGATTTCAACCTAAAAAAAACACTGAAAGAGGTAATTGACTCGTTACAGCAAAGTGCAAAAGAGAACAATGTAGAACTTGTTCTCAACTACGATGAAAAGATTCCCTCGTATTTAATGAGCGATCCCATAAAATTATCACAAGTATTTATGAATTTGGTGGGCAATGCCCTAAAGTTCACTAAAAACGGGAAAGTTACCGTTGTTGCAAAATTGCGGGAGAAAGTAGAAGAAGATGTTACCATTTATTTTGAAGTTGCGGATACCGGTATAGGTATCTCACAAGAACAACAAGAAAATATTTTCGAGGGCTTTGAGCAGGGCTCTATTCAAATCAATAGGGAATATGGAGGTACTGGCCTTGGACTCACTATCGTAAAAAGCCTTTTGGGGCTGTTCGACAGTAAAATACAGTTGAAAAGTGAGATTGGAGTAGGAAGCTCTTTCTTTTTTGAACTAAAAGCCAAAAGCAAGGATAGCATTGTAGATGGCGTACCATTTGAGATTACAGAACAAGAATACGATTTCAATGGCCTGCATCTTTTAATCGTTGAAGACAATAAGATAAATCAGGTGATCACGAAAAAGATGTTGTCCAAAAAAGAAATGACCAGTGACATCGCCGAAAATGGCCTTGAAGCCGTTAAGCTTGCGCACAACAATGTGTACGACGCTATTTTGATGGACATTCATATGCCGGGTATCAGTGGTGAAGAAGCTACCGTTCAAATTAGGGAATTCGATACCAAAACACCAATTATAGCATTGACCGCCATTTCTTTAGATGACAGTCTTGAAAGTTTTTATGCTGCAGGCTGTAACGATGTGGTGACCAAACCCTTCAAGCCCGAGGTGTTTTACCAAAAAATAGGAGAGAATATCTTTGGCAGAAAATCTAAGAATGCCGCTTCATAAAAGCGAACAGGTCCTCTTCAAATAAGGCACCGTCATTGCCCAAAAATTTGTGGCTTACAGAAATATAATAACAATTTTCTACACGGTTCTTTAGACGCATATAATCCTTTTCGGTAGTTAGTATGTTTTCTTTGTTATTCAACATGCTCACCTCATTGGCCGAGAATGAATGATGATCCTTAAAAGAGAGGTGTTCAAAAAAGATTCCTCTTTCAGTAAGAAAAGAAACCAAGGGTTCAGGGTCTGCAATACCCGTGACCAAGGTAATTTTTTTACCTTTAAAACCATCTAAGCGTCTATTAGGCCCTGAACCTTTTACTTCGTGAGTATACGATAAACAACTAAACAGAACACTTTGGTTTTTCTTGGGGTTCAAGCTGTTTTTTATACGTGCTCGCTCAACTTCGGTCAAATGGGGCGGGCACTTCGTTACGACAATCAAATCAGCACGCCTTGCTTCCCTCCTACTATCTCGCAATGTTCCGGTGGGCAGGTACCAATCGTCTGAATAGAGCTTACCATAGGCCGTTAATAAGATCGAAAAACCAGGTTTCACCCGTCGGTGCTGAAAAGCATCATCCAACAAAATAACATCAGGTCTACAATCCTTTTCCAAAATAGATAAGCCATTACGCCTATCGGCATCAACAGCAACGTTGATCTTAGAGAATTTCGAATAAATTTGAAAAGGTTCATCGCCCAACTGCCCAACGGTGCTTTCAGTGGTTGCAAGTACAAATCCGCTCGATTCTCGTTTGTAGCCCCTACTCAAAACAGCGATCTTATACCTGTTCTGTAAGAGCAAGATCAATAGCTCGACCATAGGTGTTTTACCCGTTCCGCCCACACTGAGATTACCCACAGATATTATTGGGGTGTTATAGGATACCGATTTAAAAACACCCATATCGTACAAAAAATTACGAACATATACGACAAGGGCATATAACAATGAAACGGGAAATAATAATTTTTTCAAAAGCCACATCAGAACGAAATTATAATATTTTATCTTTGAAGACCGTATAAATTGAAAAATGATCATAAAAGAAGTTATCGACATCCTTGAAAATCTAGCCCCTTTGGCCTATGCAGAAGATTTTGACAACGTAGGCCTTTTGGTAGGCAACGCCAACACAAAGGTATCGGGCATATTGGTTACTTTAGATACTTTAGAGAACGTTGTCGACGAAGCGATTTTGTATAAATGCAACCTCATCGTGAGCTTTCACCCTATTATCTTTGGCGGACTAAAAAAAATAACCGGTTCATCATATGTAGAACGGGTAGTTATCAAGGCTATTCAGAACAACATTGCGATTTACAGTATGCATACGGCACTTGACAACTGTAAGAACGGTGTAAATGCAAAAATCTGTGAAGTTCTTGGTATTGAGAATACCAAAATACTGATTCCTCAAAAAGGCACTATTAAAAAATTGACGACCTATGTACCAATTGCCGATGCAGACGCCCTAAAAACGAGCCTATTTAGGGCAGGGGCGGGCAATATGGGCAATTACAGCAATTGTAGTTTTACCAGCGAGGGAACGGGAAGCTACAAGGCTGAAAGCAATGCCAAGCCCACTAAAGGAAAAATAGGTCAAACGCATTACGAAAAAGAAATACAGTTAAACATTACATACCCCAAGTCAAAAGAAAAAGAAATCGTAAGCTCCCTTTTTGAAAATCACCCCTATGAGGAAGTCGCCTATGAAATTTTCACCTTAGAAAATACGGATCAAAACATTGGTATGGGAATGATCGGTACTTTAAAGAAACCTATAGATGGGCTGGCCTTTTTAAAGCACATAAAGAAAAAAATGAAAGCAGAAGGTATTCGCCATTCGGGCCTACTTGGCAGACCCGTGAAAAAAATAGCTGTTTTAGGGGGTAGCGGAGCATTTGCCATCAAGGCCTCCAAAGCTTCGGGCGCAGACGTCTTTATTACCGCCGATGTGAAATATCATCAATTCTATGAGGCAGAGAGCAGTATGATTATTGCGGATATCGGGCACTATGAAACCGAACAGTTTACAAAAAACCTTTTAGTTGATTATCTTACGAAAAAAATACCTAATTTTGCAGTCCGTTTATCAGAAAGCGAAACCAATTCAATCAAGTATTTATAGATATGGCAAAAAAAGCAGAAGCAACCGTAGAAGACAAGTTAAGAGCATTGTACGATTTGCAATTGATAGATTCTCGAGTTGATGAAATAAGAAACGTTCGAGGTGAATTACCTTTAGAAGTTGAAGATTTAGAGGATGAAGTACTCGGTCTCAAAACCAGAATGGATAAATTAAAGACCGATGTCGAAACCATCAATTTCGAAATTACCGCCAAAAAGAACCTGATCGATGAATCAAAGGCCTTGATCAAAAAATACACCGAGCAACAGAAAAACGTCAGAAATAGTAGGGAGTTCAATTCGATTACCAAAGAATTGGAGTTTCAAGAACTTGAAATTCAACTGGCCGAAAAAAACATTAAGGAATTCAAGGTGCAGATAGAGCAGAAAAAAGTAATTGTTTCTGAGGCCAAAGAACGCCTAGGGGAAAGAGAAGCCCATTTAAAGCACAAAAAAAGTGAGTTGAGCGCTATTTTGGCCGAGACCGAAAAAGAGGAAAAAGCGCTTTTGGTAAAATCTGAAAAATTTCAGAAACAAATAGAAGAGCGTTTGGTCAATGCCTACGCTCGCATTCGTAAGAACGTAAAAAACGGTTTGGCCGTAGTACCTATTGAAAGAGGTGCCTCAGGAGGTTCTTTTTTTACCATACCGCCCCAAGTACAAGTTGAAATCGCCTCTCGAAAAAAAATTATCACTGATGAACACAGTGGTAGAATTTTGGTAGATGCAACCCTTGCCGAAGAAGAACAGGCGAAAATGAAAAAAATGTTCGCTAAACTATAGCGAATGTTTTTAATGATTTTGATTAGACCACCCTTGATAATAGGGTGGTTTTTTTGTGTTTGAATTATTCTAAAAAAAATATTGTTACGGTGTATCTTGCTTTTTTTAAACTAATGGACCTAAGTACATGACAAAAATCGTGTTATGTCGATGTCTATTGGTTTCAGGGCGTTGAGCAAGCAATTGGCGATATGATCCAGTCCATATTTGAACAATGTCCTAGCTCTTCTTCCATGTTTCTTGATTTG
>UOEL01000106.1_pt1 | contig 12103 bp, 7 predicted proteins | sample 1989351 | NCBI WGS metagenome assembly UOEL01 (sample SAMEA4712195, study PRJEB27164) | hydrothermal vent metagenome | biome: marine basaltic hydrothermal vent biome; feature: marine hydrothermal vent; material: mineral | place: Pacific Ocean | collected 2011-06-14/2011-07-23 | depth 1719 m
ACAGATGTGTTAGATAATGACCCACCAAATAATTTAGTACCTGAAAATGTGGTACAAAACGAAGACGATGCCAAAGCCTTGTTAAATGGTGTTTATGGTGCGATAATCCCAAGGGAAAGTTGGGCTTATTATTTGTTTACAGAAATGATACCCAGTACTTTGATTGGCTCTATGAGCGGAAGAATTGGATGGTTGTTTCCCCGGTTTGATAACAATGATATATTTTCTAACGATGGGACTGTTGAAGCTTATTGGCTTATTTTTTATGAAGTTATAGACCATGCTAATAATGTAATTAAGGTAATTGATGAACTTCCTGATACTGAATTTTCTGGTAATACCAAAGCTGAAATTATTGGTGAAGCTCATTTTTTACGGGCTATGGCAACTTTTGATGCATTACGGTATTTTGGTCAATTCTATGATTTAAACAGTAATTTAGGTATTATTTTAAGAACTGAACCTGCAAATTTTGCAACTAGGGATAAACCAAGAAGTACCGTTGCAGAAAGTTATACGCAAATCATGTCTGATTTAGATTTTGCCATTGCTAATGCTCCTGATTTTTCCGTTACTTACAGAGCATCTAAAACCGCTGCCAAAGCATTAAAAGCCAAAGTATTACTTTTTCAAGGAAAGCATGCTACAGCTGCAGCTCTAGCTAAAGAAGTGATCAATGAAAGGACTAGAAGTTTAGAAAGTGATTTTGTGGCTGTTTTTGACAATGGTCTAAACTCTTCTGAAATGATCTTAATGACACATAGAGATGAAGACTCCGATGATGACCAACTCAACATAAAGCGATTATTCTATGCTGCTACAACCGGAACAACATGGTTTCCTGCGCTAATGGCAGGCGATCCTAGAGAAGCATTTACCTATGATGGCGCTACAATTTTAAAAGTAAACCATGAAGACACTTTCCGCCCTACTTATTTTATGCGCTTGGCTGAAATGTATTTGATACAGGCAGAAGGGTTGGCTTTTAGCGGAGCAGACCTCACAACAAGTAAAGCCCCATTGGATATTATAAGAAACCGTGCCGGAATTGGAGACTCTCCTGCATTGACCATTGATGAGCTTAAAGACGATATTTTTAATGAAATAGCAAGAGAACTAGCCTTCGAAAACGGTAGCGAATGGTTTGCCGCCATACGTTTTGACAAAGCAATGACCTTAAAACCTGAAATTATAAGTGTTAATCAATATATATTACCAATACCTGAAGAAGAGATTATTGGTAATGGCGCTCTTACACTAGCCGATCAAAACCCCGGTTATGAAGATAATTAGAAAACTATTTGAATTAGTTGGTGAATTCAAGTCATAAACGCAACGATTCCGTTGTTGTTGATGGCGTTCACAAAAACTTCGTTAGGCGTTAGATAACCATACCTTTTTCTGGGTCTGTTATTTTCGCTCCCGAAGCGTCGGGACTGGGTGAGGTAAAATACAATTCCGACCGTTCGGGACGGTTTTTGGCCCTAAGGCCAAAATGACCCCGAACTGTCGGGGGGGCGAAACCTGCCGGCTGGCAGGCTGGTATCTTTATGGCTCTGCCTCGAGGATAGCCTTCCTACGGCAGGCAGGTCGATTTCAAGAAATTTTTTATTGCCCCGTGGGTTTGCCCCTATGCTCTGCCTCGGAGGCTTAGAGGAAAGTTTGAAAACGGGTGGTTTTCATAAAATGTTAAAACTTTCTTCCGTTGAATACCTCGACGGTTCTGCCTCGAGGATTATTTATTTTAGGTTTTTGTGGCGTATTGTTTTTCGAGACTAAATTCCTCTGAAGGCTCGCCAATTGAATTAACACCGAAAAAATAATTTAGATGTGTTCAATATGTCTATTTTTACCCACCTATATATTAAGTAATGAATTTAAAGAAATCACTACTACTGGTAGCAGTAATTTTAATCATAGATCAGCTGAGTAAGATTTATATCAAAACTCATTTTGAGCTTCGTCATTCTATTGAGGTTCTTAGTTGGTTCAAGGTTTTGTTCATTGAAAATTCAGGAGCGGCATGGGGCGCAAAATTGAGTGATTTTTTACCCGTTTCAGAATCAGCGGGAAAATTGATATTAACGGTTTTCAGGTTGTTTGCCGTTGTTGGAATAGGGTACTGGCTGTACGATACCATTAAAAAGAAATCGCCCAAAACATTAGTGCTTGCGGTTTCCTTGATTTTTGCGGGCGCCTTGGGCAATATTATCGATTCTGTTTTTTACGGGCTCATCTTTGACCACAGCACGGGCCAAGTGGCTACGTTGTTTTCAGAAGAGCCTTATGGCAAATTGTTTTACGGCAGGGTGGTTGATATGTTGTATTTTCCCATGGTCGATACCACTTGGCCAGAATGGGTGCCCTTTTTTGGTGGGGGCAATTTTAGTTTTTTCGAACCTGTTTTTAATGTTGCGGATACGGCCATTAGCACAGGTGTGGGAATCTTGTTGGTGTTCAACAAAAAAGCCTTTCAAAAAGAAGAAGAGGTGGCAACTGAAATCGACGAAAATCAGGCTTTTGAAAATGAATGATTTTTTTCAGGGGTAACACAATAGTCCAAGGGTATATCGCTTGCGTTCAAATCAGAAATGACTTCTTCGGCAGTGAACATCGACAACCCTACTTTTACTACATTGGGTTTACAGTTGCTCAAAAAACCATCATAGAACCCTTTTCCGTAACCAACTCGGTTTCCCTTTTTGTCATAGGCCAAAAGAGGCACGAATACAACATCAATTTTTGAGACCGAAACTTCAGTGCCTTCAACCGGTTCAGGAATACCCCATTTGTTTGTAAATAGTTTTGTGCTATCTGTGAACAAAAAATGCCTTAGTGTATTTTTTGAAACTATTTTAGGTACTACGATATTTTTATCTTTTCCTTTTAAAAACGATAATATAAAGGACGTATTAATTTCGGTCTTTTCTAAGATCGGTAAAAAAATATGGTAATATTCGTATTCCCAAATGGGAAGTTCTAGAAGATTATTGGCAATGGTCAAACTATAATTGAGCAGTGACTGAGGGGCAATGTCTTTTCTTAGCTTGGAATATTTTAGCCGTAAGTCTTTTTTCAACATAAAAAACAGTTAAATTTTACGACACAATAGAATGAACAAGAAGAAGCGTTAGTCTTTGATTGCTACCGCATAATACACTCTTATAAAAAGCATTAAAAAAGATAAGTTCTGAGTGTTATGAAGTAGTTGTCCATTATTTTCGGTTGATTTTGATGGTTAAATGTATATAAAAAATTCACATAACAGCCTATAAACCGTTCTTTTTTATCGATGAAATACACTTTTTAGCCATTTTAATTGGGCAATTCGCCTTAAAATTTAAGTTAAAACATTAATAATCAATAGTATATGTGTTGTTTTATTGTTTTTTAACGAATCTTGAATATTTTTTCATGTTTCCCGTTGTGAAGAAAACCAAGTGAAACGCCTTATTTTGAAGGTATTTCAAACTGTAATAGATTTTCTATTGCACAATGCGGGTTTACCCCTTCCTACAGGTATTATTATCGAGTTATAAAATTCTTGCATAACAATCAGCTAATTCCTGCTACGTTAAAAATATCTGAAACACTATGCGGTTTTAGAAAAACATGGTAAATTAACAGTGTATACCAAAATTATTGAAAACAAAGCTTTTGCAAATGCCCCAAGTACCCTTTGACATACAGTTGAGTACATTGCCAAAAACACCTGGGGTGTACCAATTTTACGATGATGATGATAAAATATTGTACGTAGGTAAAGCCAAGAACCTAAAGAAACGGGTGTCTTCGTATTTCACCAAGAACCATGAATATGGTAAAACGCGGGTACTGGTGAAGAAAATAAGACGTATTGACCATATTGTGGTCGCTACCGAATCTGATGCGCTGTTGTTGGAGAACAACCTAATTAAAAAGTATCGGCCAAGGTATAATGTCTTGTTGAAAGACGATAAATCATATCCTTGGATCTGTATAAAGAAAGAGCGTTTCGCAAGAATCTTTCCTACAAGAAAACTCATCAAAGACGGCTCTGAATACTTCGGCCCTTACACAAGTATGAAAACGGTTCGTACGTTGCTAGATCTCATAAAGAGCGTTTATCCCTTAAGAACTTGCAATTACGATCTATCTGCCGAAAAAGTAAAGGCGGGCAAGTTCAAGGTGTGTCTCGAATATCATTTGGGCAATTGCAAAGGCCCATGTGAAGCATTTCAAAGTGTTGTGGAATATGATCGTCAGGTTGCTGATATTCGTGAAATCATCAAAGGCAATTTCAAGTCGTCGGTACGGTATTTTAAAGGTCAGATGAAATCATTGGCGGTAGAAATGAAATTTGAAGAGGCACAGATGATGAAGGACAAGATAGATGTTTTAGAGAACTATCAGGTAAAAACTACCATAGTAAACCCAAAAATCAATAATGTCGACGTCTTCTCAATAATTTCAGACGAAACATATGCCTACGTGAATTTTCTTCAACTTTCACACGGATCAATAGTACGATCACATACCATGGAAATCAAAAAAAAGCTAGAGGAAAAAGATGAGAAATTGTTGCAATTGGCCATTGTGGAGATACGTCGTCGATTTACCTCTGAAACGAATGAACTATATCTTCCGTTTAGGGTAACAGTGGCTGATGGTCTTAAGGTTACCATACCCAAATTGGGCGACAAAAAGAAAATAGTAGCGCTCTCTGAGCGCAATGCGAAATTCTTTAGACAAGAACGTTTCAAGCAGATTACCATCATCGATCCAGATCGGCACACCAATAGGATCATGGCACAAATGAAGAAAGATATACGGCTATCTGAAGAACCTAGGCATATTGAGTGTTTTGATAATAGTAATATTCAAGGTAGCCATCCAGTTGCGGCCTGTGTCGTCTTCAAGAACGGTAAACCCTCTAAAAAGGAATACCGCCATTACAATATTAAGACAGTAGATGGCCCAGATGATTTTGCATCAATGGAAGAAGTGGTCTTTAGGCGTTATAAAAGATTGCTGGCTGAAATGCAACCTTTGCCCCAATTAATTGTCATTGATGGTGGAAAAGGTCAATTGTCTTCGGCTCTGAAAAGTCTTGATGATCTAGGCTTAAGGGGAAAAATAGCCATAATAGGTATTGCAAAACGTTTAGAGGAGATTTATTTTCCAAACGACCCCATTCCGCTTTATTTAGATAAAAAATCGGAAAGTCTTAAGATTATACAACAACTTAGAAATGAAGCACACCGCTTTGGTATCGTTTTTCATAGAAATAAAAGAAGCCGTGCGGCCATAGGCTCTGAATTGAAAAACATTGAGGGCATTGGCGAAAAAACGGCCCAAGAACTGTTGAAAACCTTCAAATCGGTCAAACGTGTTAAAGAAGCTACAATGAAAAATCTTGCTGAGGCGGTGGGTATGTCAAAGGCAAAATATATATATGAAACATTTCATCAATAAATACCACTAAGAAAGTACAATGCAAAAAACAGTAATTACCATAATATTTTTATTGTTCACACTGTATGGTGTATCCCAAACTAAAGAGGTAAAAAGAGACGTAAAGGTCGGTCTTGTACTGAGTGGAGGAGGTGCGAAGGGTTTGGCCCATGTTGGTGCGATCAAAGTTATAGAGGAAGCAGGTATAAAAATCGATTACATAGGCGGTACAAGCATGGGCGCCATTGTAGGTGCCTTATATGCCTCGGGATATTCGGCCCTTGAATTGGATTCTATTCTTAGAAAGATGGATTTCAAGTTGCTGATCGAAGACAACCTACCTCGAAGTGCCAAGACCTTCTATGAAAAAGAAGATTCTGAAAGATATGCCGCAACCCTACCGCTCAAGAATTTCAAGATTTCGGTACCGACCGCTTATTCAGGTGGTCAAAATATTTATAACGAACTAGGGCGGTTGTTATACCATGTCAAAGAGGTAAATGACTTTAATAAATTGCCAATACCGTTTGTATGCGTCGCTACCGATATAGAAACCGGGAAAGAAGTAGTTCTTGACAAGGGCTATCTACCTGAGGCGATAATGGCCAGTGGAACATTACCATCTCTTTTCGAACCTGTCCATATTGATGATAAGGTATTGGTCGATGGGGGTATTGTGAATAACTATCCCATAGAAAAGGTCAAGGCGATGGGGGCTGATGTAATTATCGGGGTAGATGTACAGCATGGTCTTTCAAAAAAAGATGAGATGCAATCGGCAACCGAAATTCTTTTACAGATAAATAATTTTAGATCATCTGCCGCTATGAAAGAAAAATCTAGACAAACAGATATTTATATAAAACCAGATATGAGGGAGCATACGGTTTTAGATTTTGATAAGAGCGGAGCAATCGTTCGTTTGGGGGAAACCGCAGCTCGAGAAAAGTATACGGCCTTACAAGCACTTGCCCTTTCCCAAAATAGAGATAAGGTTCTGGACAAGGTCATTCAGGCAAAAGACGCAATAACCATTAACCGTCTTGTAATCTCGGGCGAGAACAATAATTATTCAAGAGAATATGTAAAAGGAAAGCTCAGATTCGACTTGAGCGAAAAAATCACTTTCGAAAAATTACAACAAGGCATAAGCAACTTATCGGCCACCGGAAATTTTAAAACGATAAGGCATCGACTCGTTTCGAACGGCCTAGGAGAAGATTTGATTTTAAGATTAGAAGAAAACCCCAACAAAACATTTATACGTTTGGGTGTGCATTATGACGACCTTTATAAAAGTGCAGCAATGATCAATCTCACCAAAAAAAACTTTTTGATGAAAGATGATGTGTGTTCTTTTGATTTTATACTGGGGGATAATATCAGGTATAATATGGAGTATTATGTTGACAAGGGTTCTTATTGGGGTTTTGGTCTTAACTCAAGGTTCAATGATTTTGAGAAAGAAATTGACTTTGATCTAATTCGCGACAACTATGAGGTGCCTAATGTGGGTAATGTGAATACCATTAATTTAGGGGTTACCGATTTTACCAATCAAATTTACCTACAGACCGTATGGCAAGAAGAACTTGCGTTTACAATAGGGGTCGAAGTCAAATTTTTGAAGTATAGCACCAGAACATTGGGTGAATTGCTCGATGAAAATGCAGGTGCACAAACATTGTCCGAAATAGATGAAAACGGAAGGACATTTTTTGAAAAAAGTAATTTTTATAGTGTCTTCGGGCAATTTACCCTAGACACCTATGATGACAAATATTTTCCGACAAGAGGAATGTTCTTTGATGGCGATTTTCATTTTTACGCCTTCTCTTCCGATTTCAATGATAATTTTAAAGAGTTTTCTATAACCAAGGTAAAAATGGGAGGAGCGTTTCCAATTCTTAAAAACCTGTCAGTGAATTTTGAAACAGAAGGGGGTTTTAAATTAGGAACTTCAAACGTAACTACGTTTGATTTTGTTTTGGGGGGCTATGGCACCAACCTCATCAATAATTTTATGCCTTTTTTAGGGTATGATTTTTTGAGTTTGCCAGGCAACAGTTATGTAAAGGCTCATACAAGGGTAGATTTGGAATTTATTCCTAAAAACCACTTTTTGCTTACCGCTAATATCGCTAATATCGACGACGATATCTTTAGAACGGGCGAATGGTTTTCTGAACCTGATTTTTCAGGGTATGGCCTTGGTTATGGGCTCGAATCGTTTTTAGGCCCTATACAGGTTTTCTACACTTGGACACCAGAATTGAAAGGGGGTAATTTCTTTTTTAGCGTGGGGTATTGGTTTTGACCGTATATTCGGTTCTTTTTCCCGATATTTGCAGCATCCAATTATAGAAAACATGTTGCAATTGAGAATTGATATAACGTTTCACCTTAGGGCAATGTGGTAATAATTTAGCTTTTATCATCTTTAGATAGGCATATTACCACAATCAATTCATTCTTAAAAAACATCAACATGGCAGCAGAAATAAAAAACCTAAAAAATTTAAAGAACACAGAGTATTCCTTAAAAAAATTATTTAAGGAAGCTGAGGATTTTCTTCCGTTATTGGGCACCGATTACGTTGAACTATACGTTGGCAATGCCAAACAGTCAGCTCATTTTTACAAAACCGCCTTTGGTTTTCAATCTGAGGCGTACGCTGGCCTTGAAACAGGTGTCAAAGACCGGGTGTCCTATGTTTTAAAACAAGATAAGATACGCCTAGTGCTTACCGCGCCCTTGCAAAAGGGGGGTGAGATCAACAGGCATATTGAAGAGCATGGCGATGGTGTAAAAGTAATCGCCCTTTGGGTAGATGATGCGGCCAAGGCTTTTGAAGAAACTACGAAACGAGGCGCCAAACCCTATATGCAACCTACTCGTGAAGAAGATGGTCAAGGCCATGTAGTTCGATCCGGGGTATACACCTACGGTGAAACCGTTCATGTATTTGTAGAACGCAAAAACTATCAAGGTGTATTTTTGCCAGGATACAGAAAATGGGAGACACATTACAACCCTGAGCCAGTGGGGTTGAAATTTATCGATCATATGGTGGGTAATGTCGGGTGGGGTGAAATGAACACCTGGTGCAAATTTTATGGCGAGGTCATGGGCTTTGCCCAAATCGTTTCGTTTGTTGATGATGATATCGCCACAGAGTATACCGCACTGATGAGCAAGGTGATGAGCAATGGCAATGGTCGGGTGAAATTTCCTATCAACGAACCTGCCAAGGGCAAAAAAAAATCACAGATCGAGGAGTATCTAGACTTTTACAATGGTCCTGGCGTACAACATATAGCCATGGCAACAGACAATATTGTAGAGACCGTTTCCGAGATGAGAGATCGTGGCGTTGAGTTTTTGTACGTGCCAGAAGAGTATTATGATGATCTATTAGAGCGTGTAGGTGATATTGACGAAGATATTGAAGTGCTAAAAAAACACGGAATACTGATTGATAGAGATGAAGAAGGGTATCTGTTGCAGTTGTTCACGAAAACAATCGTAGACCGCCCGACCCTTTTTATAGAGATCATTCAACGCAAAGGAGCACAATCTTTTGGCGTGGGCAATTTCAAAGCACTTTTTGAGGCCATTGAAAGAGAGCAAGAAGCTAGAGGCACCCTATAAAGACTTCTTTTTCTTAACAAACTGCTAATTTTCAAAGATTAAATACAAAATACTGTTAAGGCTATAGTTAAAGTACGTTAAACCCTATGTAAAATTCATACTATAGACTAAATTTGTAGACGTAAGGGGTGGTTTCCTTACAACTTTAAGTATTGGTTTTTCATAATTTAAAGTTTGGTTGGTTATTTAGGAAAAGCCCGGTTTTTAAGCTGGGCTTTTTTTATTGGAGAAACCTTCTTGTTGTCGTATAGGTTAAAAAAGAACATTGAAGCGATCTAGTTGAATATGGTAATCGGTATTTTTGACGATAGAGACGAAAGCCGTACAATACTTTGGTATAAATTTTGTTTAAGTAATAGTAAATAACATGACTATCTAAGATATAATGCGGGTTTAACTATGAATACTTTGCGCTATGAAGAAAATTACCTTACTTTTTATTTTGTTCTTCAGTCTTTTTACGAGTGCCCAGAACGACGAATCTGATGAATTGTTTACTGCTACAACAAAAAACGAATCCGTTTTTAAACCAGGGGAATGGTTGAAATTCAGAATGCACTATGGCTTTCTAAACACTAGTTACGCTACCCTTCAAGTGAAATCAGATAAAATAGATGGCGTACCCGTCTATCATGTGGTAGGAAAGGGAAAGACTACGGGCTTTGCAAGTACTTTCTTTAAGGTAGACGATACCTACGAAAGCTATTTCGGAAAAGATGATGGTAGACCTTATAGATTTATCCGTAAAATAAACGAAGGAGGCTATACTAGGGATATAGAGATCAATTTTGACCACAAACAAGAGAAAGCCGTACTCAACGATAAAAAGAACAAGAAGAAATATGATTTTAAACTTCAAGATAGCATTCAAGATCTGATTTCCGCTTTTTACTATTTAAGAAACAATTACGACCCTGATAGTTTGATTGTTGGCAAGGCTATAAAAATGAAAATGCTATACGATGATGATGGAATCTTTACTTTTAAACTGAAATATTTGGGGAAAGAAATATTGAAGACCAAGTACGGTAAAGTAGAATGTTACAAATTCAGACCTTTAGTACAGTCGGGAAGGGTTTTTAAAGAACAAGAAAGCCTTTCACTTTGGATTTCGACCGATGAGAACAGAATACCCATTCGCATAAGTGCCGATTTAGCTATAGGAGCCATAAAAGCCGATCTAGATGGGTACAATGGCCTCAAGCATCAGTTTAAAATAATTGTGGACTAAGTGGCACATGGTTTCAATACTATTTTAACCTACTCAAACCCTGCTCTTTTTCGTTTGCCCTTCGTTAATTTTTTTTCAGGTAACCATAACAAGCTATGGGTTTTCACATTTAACATTATAATATTTTGTGTGAGGGGGAGTACTTCATATTTCAGTCATACCACAAACATATTGTAGAACAGCATCATCTGTTATAAATGCACACCAATTATGCAAAAGCCAAATAAGATAATTGATTTAGGCACTTTGTAAAGAGTTTTAAAATGCTTAACTCAGGGTAAACTTAAGGATACTATATGGGGCAAAGATTCAAGAGCCTCTCACTTTTCGAGTTCGGGAAGCGTTTTTCGCATGGCGAGAGCCGCCTTTCACACCTTGCGGGTTAAACGGGGCGATGGCTTCCGATGCCGCGTGCGGTCACGGCAACCAGCTCTAAGGCAGAAGACCTGTTGGTCCTTCAAGCCCAAGGTAATGAAGGCGATCAAGAGTTTTGGAAACTATCCCATAACGGGTACGGCCAAGGTGGGCGAAACAGTGTTCGGCGGGCAGGAAGAGGGCGTTCGGGGCAGGAAGAACGGAACCAAAAAACTCGTTGTGGCCGGCATCGAGAAGAAGAAAAAAGGGGTGCCCAGACTCTATGCAAGGCAGATATCCCGTGCCGACGCAGCTTCATTGGGCGGTTACGAAAGACCATACCTTCATCGACGCAAACGTTACCACGAGCCAATGTACGGGCTACGGGCCATTGGGGAAGGATTTCGCCAACCCGGTACAGATCCCTTCGGGCAAAAAGGGAAGCAACTTCCCCGAACCGCACAGGGCGATAATGAACCTCAAGGGGCGGCCCAGGGGAATGCACCACCATGTACGGCACCTACAAGACCATCCTGAACGAATACCGCTATAGGTTCAACAGCAGCTTTATTCCCACTCCCGAAACTTCGGGAGGTTTAATACTCCGACGCCTGCCTCGCCGGACAGGCAGGCTTGCCCCGAGGTAGTTTACTAAACGAGTTCTATTAAACTTTTAGGTTATAAATGAGTTAAGCGTGTGATTATTCGATTAATTTTTTCAGATTCAATAATTTAAGATAGTCCCAGAGTTCATCTGGATCCATTTCGCTTCCGTTGGCATTTATTGAAAACCTTCCGTTTGAATTATAGGTCAAGGTTGAGGTTTTTTCTTTTTTGTTGTATTCTGTCATTACGGGTTTGCCATCCATTTTAGTGGCGCTTTGATACCCTGTATCGGTATCATCTTTCCATTCTTGGCTGGTCATACCTAATATCATAGTATAGGCTTGCGCACTTTCTTTGCTGCCAGCACAATCAAGAACCGTAATATCGATTTTTTTTGCACCTTTTTCAAAAACCAGGTTTATATTGTCTGTTGAGGAGCTTCGTTCCAGTTTTTTTCCTATTTCATAGGTGGAGCGTTTTAAATTGCCCAATTTCTCGGGCATCCAATTTTTATACTGCTCTTTTGTTATTGGTGTTTGTTTAGGCAATAGGTGTTCTATTTCTAAATACGCATCATTTGCCACATATTTCATGTGCCAAATGATATTGTTTGGAATTTGGTCGATAGTAGCCTTACGCTCTTTAAATCTTGTGGTAATTAGCTCATCGCCCCTTTTTTGGTCCTTTAGTTCAAGTAGGCTTTTTTCTACGAGGTTCCAGCCTTTTTTGAAATCGATTTCATAAATTGTGGTGTTAAGCACATTGTTTTTATCGATTTCATATACATCGTTGGGACCTCCCTTTTCTTCATAAACCGTACATACTGC
>UOEL01000057.1_pt1 | contig 11979 bp, 9 predicted proteins | sample 1989351 | NCBI WGS metagenome assembly UOEL01 (sample SAMEA4712195, study PRJEB27164) | hydrothermal vent metagenome | biome: marine basaltic hydrothermal vent biome; feature: marine hydrothermal vent; material: mineral | place: Pacific Ocean | collected 2011-06-14/2011-07-23 | depth 1719 m
CTATGGACTAAAAGTCCATAGGTTTTTAAATCTGACTAAAGTCAGCAGTACGGAGCAATACGCAATAATTACCTGACAAATTATAATACTCAATGGGATTAATTACAATCAATGTTTTACCCAATAAAATTTTTAGAAGCTAAAGCGAGATGCACTAAAGTGCATAGTTTTAACTCTTTTTGAGACCAATAAATTGCGCGATGGAAAAAATAAACCCAAGGTGGGCTAAAAAGCCTTTCTTGGGTTTATGCCCGGTTCCAGGGCTGTTGGAAAACCGGAGACGGAAAGATCACCGAGTGTGGGCCAGCGTAATGTATCCGCTCAGGAAGTTTTGGAGTCGAAGGGTTTTTCAACTGCCTAGGAAGCAAGGTCTAACACTAGGCATTTACAACTTTTGTCTGCCCCATAGAAACAACAGAGAAATGTGCAGTAGATAGATGTCTTCAGGTTTTGGCGCCTTCCAAAAGATATCTATCTCAGTATACATCTATTTGTTGAAATATTTGTTTCGATGCTTGTAATTTCCATATAGAATTCCGTAACTTATTCTCTAAGGATTAAACGTGTAAATTTTTGTTTAGCTCACTTGAAAAATGGTACACTAAATTAGTAAAATTTCATATTTTTTTATTCATTATTCATTAATAAGATTATAAAATTTTGGAGAGCCCCTATTTTCAAACCCTAAAAATGGGTATTGACCTCGTACCTCTGGAGATTCTTTTTCGGATAAAGGAAAAAATCCTGAAATGTTTCCGTAATCAAGGAGTGATTTATTTTTTCGGAAACGGAGGCAGTGGGGCCACTGCCTCACACATTGCCGGGGATCTTTCCAAATTTATTAAATGTCGCCAAAAAGGAGGACTTAGGGTTGTTTGTTTAAATGACAATACAACCCAACTTACGGCAATTGCCAATGACCATTGCTTTTCCGACGTTTTTAAGTATGCTTTCGAAGGAATACTTCAACCAGAAGATTTAGTTATCGGAATATCTGGTAGCGGTAACTCTGAAAACGTAATCCGTGCTATAAACTATGCGAATGAGATTACTGGCACCTCCATTGGCTTGTGCGGGTACGACGGAGGACTTTAAAAAAAAAGGCTAAGCTTGTACTGCATATTCCACTTAACGATATGGAAATTGTGGAGGATATTCACCTTTCTTGTCTACATGCCGTCAAGCGCTTGTTAGCTAAAGATTTATCTCTATAAACTATAAAGGATGCCAGCATTCCAAATATAACGAACTCCTCCCCACTCAATTGCAGATTTAATATCCGGAAAAAAGCCCCTTCCTTTTAGGTTAGCACTTGTATTACATAATACGGGAATACCAGTAAGTTGATAGTGTTTCGTGAGCAATTCAAAAAGCAGTGGATGCTGTGTCTTATTCACGGTTTGAAGTCTGGCGGATTGATCAAGATGAACAACCGCAGGAATTTTATCTAGCCAGGAATCAAAGACTTGGTGCTCAAATAACATATAAGGATCCGGATTTCCAGGAGAGAAAATATTCGGGGCATAATTTTCCAGACATATCGGAGCTATAGGCCTAAAGGGTTCTCTGGCTTTTATGGTATTTAACCGGTCTTTCATTTCTGTTTGCCTTGGCGAGGCCAAGATACTTCGGTTTCCCAAAGCCCTAGGGCCCAATTCTGCACAATCATTTAAAAACAATATGGGTTCTTGTGTAACATCGATAATTTTGGCCAATTCCTTCAGGCTACACGGTTTTCGGGAACAGTTTATATCTTCCAAATTCTTGTTATGAAAATCAGGTCCCTTATATACATTCCAATCTAGATTAACATTGCCAGTATGGAACGCCATAGCAGCGCAAGCGGTTCCCAGAGCATTTCCGGAGTCATTTGGAAAAGGCGGCACCCATATCTCCATAAAAAGACCAGTATTTCTTATGGTACTATTCCACTTTATATTAAGTGCACAGCCTCCACTTATGCATAAATTTCTTTTAAAATCCGTATTTTCCGAAACCTGTCTATTAAGGCCATCGATTAACAATCCTTCAAGAAAGCTGTGCATTGCGGCCCACATATCTACAGTATCCAATTCCTGCAATTCAGCGTAGATCTTTGATGCCTTTACGAAAGACTTTGTAATCTGCTGCACAAATATCGTGGGATTCGTATGTTCCTCAAGCTTCAAAAGTGAGGTGTAGGTATTTTGGAAATGCTGTATGATAGAGGGCTCAGGATTGCCCAACGCAATGCCGGCCATTACTTTGCCAGGAATAGACATATCGAATTCATAATAGTCACAAAATGGCTTAAATTGCCTAGGGAGGTCAATGTAAATGGATCCCGCCAAATGGAAAAGCGCCCCAAGAACTAAAAGGCTGCCCTCCTTGTGGCGGTAATAGAACAGTTGCGGTGGCATCTCGCCATCCCACACTAGTATAAAAGAGTCTTCTTTTCTTTCAGCAAACGGACTCGTACAATAGGCACCAAATATATGGCCTGTTACATGAGGGTAAGATTCATACGAAAAATGATTCTTTTCTAAAGAAATTTTTCTGGGCGTCTGAAGGTCATCATTGGAGGTTACACAATGGCCATAATTAGCTAGAGGAAAGTTTTCTGCTTTTAAATCAGGAATATATGTATTCTCCAAAATACAGGAATCCCCTAACCGAGTACCCCTCCAACCATCAATTACCCATTGGTCAACACTGTTCCAAGTATACCCATGAACTACTAAAATATCCTCTATGTCCTTCCTACTGAGATTAAAGGCTTGATGACGATACTGGTTTTTGATTTTCTCGATTTCATAGCAAAAGATTAAATGTCCTTTATCTATTAAGGCCAGTGCACCATCATGAGTTAACTTAATTCCAACTATAACCACCTGTCCCTTTGTTAATTTAAAATCTTAAACTTCTTAAAGTATGATTGTCTAGGGGTTTAATTATCCTTGTCATCATCTTGTTTTTCTTCATACAGCTTTTTTACATCCCTTTCATAAGTCCCCAAAAAATTTCCCGCCATGTAATTTGCCAGAGCCATTTTAAAATTAATTTGTTCATTCAATGCCTTGGACTCATGTACTAAAAAGCGCTCTTTATCAGAATGTGATAAATGAGAACAATTTCCGACTCGCTTTCGGACGAGGCCCAGATGTTGAAGACGATAGACTATGTCAATATCTTCCCAGCCCCAACCCTGTAATTCACTGTTCATTCCACCAACTTTTAGAAAATCATGTTTATGACATAAAAGTAGGCCCGGTCCTGAACGGGAGCTATCCAAAAGATTTATCCGGTTGGTTTCTACATTAATCTCGGCTCCCTTTATGTCCCTAATTGTTATACTATACGCAATCTCTTCAACAGTCCCAACTTTTTTTCCCTCATGCTCTCGGGCTGTTTCTTTAATCTTGTTTAATGTGACAAAGCTTCCTTTCTTCAAAGTTTGAATCATAGAAGAGAGTTCGGTTTCCAGTATTACATCGCAATCCAAAAAAAATAGCTGGTCATGACTGCTATGATATACCCCGGCATTTAGCGACAAAGATTTATTAAAATCAGGCATTGCCAAGGTAATGTACTTTGTATTCTCTATAGAAACTTCCTCAAGAAGTTTTTTTAAAAGGTCTGAACTACCTCCTCCGTTTACTATAATTACCTCCACAAAATTTTTGGAAAATTTCTCCGAGTTCCTTAACAAGGAAATAGCCAAATCTTCCCTATTACACCAAGGGATTATGATGCTTACCGCCTTCATTTCTGAGAGTGAATTAGTACTCCCGAGTGAAGTAAATTCCAAATGATGTGCTTATCAAGGGGGCCATCATGGATATGGCTTAACGCATCCAACGTGATAAACTCGCTACAATTTTGTAACAAGAGATATTCTTCTTTTGACAAGGTAAACTTTAGTGGCCATGTCGGGTCTTCTGCTTTAACTTGGGTATCTCTTTTTTCGAATTCACTAAAGGCTCTTAATTTACAGGTTTCTGACAGCTTAAAATCTGCAAGTGAATGAGAACAATAAAGATCAACTACTCCTCGGTAATAGGACCAAGATGGGGTTGCATCGGGTAGTAGATCGTGGCTATACTCCTTGAAAGGTTTTATACTGGCCTCAATTGGCTCCTTATCACCGGTTATGCCGAGCATACTCCCCACAATCTTACGTAATTGCCTGGCAAAGGCATCATTAGAATAGTGGGTTTCAGCACGTATTTTACATTGTTTGGAAAACGTTTCCCGTAATTGTGGACTGGCACAGAAATCCATTGTCCAAGTGAATGCGGCATTGTCATCAGAACGGATTCCCGAATCTGTTGTCCAAGTGGGGATCAGATAGCCGGTTTCTCCAGAAATAATAGAATCTTTTAGCCCTCCATAAGCGTTTCCCAGAGTTGGAGTTCCACATTTCATAGCTTCTACCGGAGCGTATCCGAAATTTTCACCCAGAGAATGGGTGGGGTGGTATAAAAAATCCAAAGCCCCGTACGCAACCGATAGTTCACTATCGGTTAAATTGGATTGAAAATGTAAGATGCGATCACGAAGCGCATAATCCTTTATCAGGTCATTGATGTAATCTCTATACGATGTTTTGGATTGCTGCCAATTCAAAATGGGATAATCCACCCAATAATCGCCTACAATAATCAATTTTATTTTAATTCCTTTAATACGTAGGGCATGACAAAGTATTATGGCCTTATGTAAATTTTTTTGGGGCAAAAGCCTTGCAAAAAACCCCATGACTATACAATCTTCTTCTATCGAAAGTAATTTTTTGTTTTGTGGTTTAGACCATTCATTTCCGAGTTCTTCCGAAACTGGCAATGGAAGGAGATGGCGGTACGGGGGACTTTTAAAAAGGGCTTTTAGAATTTTAAGATCTCCCCTACAGTTAACTATGAATCCATCATGGGAATTCAACTCTCTGGCACGTTCCATTAGCAACCTGTAATCTAAAACTCCTCCTCCATGCAAACAAAACAATACGGGTGCCTGAATACGATTTTTGAATTTCCATGCCAAATCCCCGAAAAAATTGATCCATAGTCTACATCGAGTACCATGTTCCAAAAAATCCTGTTCCGATCTAATTTCAATCACTTTAAAGTGCTCTGACAAGGCCTTAATATAAAACTTTCTAGTTCTTTTAAGGCTTAACCAATTCTGTGTTGGCAAGGAAAGAAAGCCAATTTTCACACTCATTTAGCAGTAATTTCAGTTGAACATGTTAGGTTATTGCTTTAAGTGGTTGAGCTAAAATAGTTTCCGTATACCCTATGAATCTTAAGAAATCCTTCACTATAACATCATTTGGAACATCCAAATCATAATCTATTTTCAAACGCCCGCAGGAATACCATTCCCGATCTAGGGAAACTTTTCCCTTCATACATAGTTCAGGCAATTTGGTACTCAGTCTTTCCAGCACAGGATAGAGCGATTGATAACGTTGATCCTCTATATGTATTTCCAAGCCAATAGTCTTGTTTTTATGTTGCAAAATTTCATAATGAACGGATCTCGGCCACTCCGCTGGATGGTAGCGTCTAAAATGCTTAAACCCACCTTTTAGGACAATATTGGTATCCTGCAAATCAGTATGCTCAATTATGCTCTTTAGTTTTGGAAGTATGTCGTACTCCGTATCGAAATAAAGGAAGTAGTCCTTATAGGCATCAGAAACGATTTCCGGTTTTAAGCCCGGTTTACCTTTTAAGCTTTTTAAATCCACTGTATACTCCTGTAACGTGAGTTTTAAATTAGTAGTTAGTATCAGACCTATACGTTGCCCTTCCACTTCTACAGTACTATCGTTCAATTTTGTGAATAAGGTTACCGCTCTTCTATAATGACCAAGGGACAAGAAGCTTTCAAGAAAAGAAATAGACGCTAAACCAAAGTCACTTAGGAAGCTATTGGCTATATTTATGGCCCGAGTAATCGCTCGAAATTGCCTTTTTTCCATTGTGAACCCGTTAATCAAGCCAAAACAGGCGTTTTCAATGGCATGTCCTAAATAATAAATATGATTTTCGAAGTAATCCAGAATTACCAACTTATCCCTTAAGCTTTTTATGACAGATATCTGGCTCTTTTCACTAAGAATCTGTTCCAGCACAATCAAGATGAAATCCACCATTTTGGTTTGACCGTCGAGAAATCGTTCAGCTTCTTCCTTAAATTTTTCGAAGGCGGGTACCCTTGCGCTTATTGCACAGAGACCTTCAGACAGATGAAATTTTCTGCACACCTCAAACCCTCCATATTCATGAGCATAAATAGCCTTGCGCACCATTTCTTGAAGGGTATATTGTTTTTCATTCATATAAAAGATATGGTCTAGCCAGTCCGATTCGGCAACAGATGCAAAGGCAAATAACAGATGACCTAATTCTTCTCCTTTATCCTTTTGAATCCGTATGCTGTTCGACACAACATCCTGTAACGAATGCGTTCCCACTATTTTCTTTTGAAAATCCACTCCAGCCATTACCATATATGCAAAAGACTGCCAAGGATGAAAATCCCCTTCTGGATCGCATTGCTTAATATATGGTTTCCCGTCTTTATAAAAGATGAAATCGGCTAATTTATCCGTTATCGAACCACCCTCATATTCAAAATCACCCCATCCGCATATTAAGTGGGAAATGTTTGGGAGGCTGTTTCGATCTACAATCGTATTCACGTAGCTTTTAAAGAGAAAATTAATCTTCTGGTCGGTTTGCTCCCAGAGAGTTAAATCCAATTTTTGGTCATTTTGATCCAGGAATTTATACAATTGAGAAAGACAGCCATTTTCTGTATCAGATAGAACTATTGGTAGCCAAGGCTTTAAGGAAGTGGGCATAAAATAACTATTAAGAAACTATTAGGAAAAACAAAAGCAAGTGACCTAGGGACACTTGCTTTTAATAATGTTTTAAGCTGAACACCTATAAACTTAAAGTTTATTGGCTTTTTAAATTTGCATGTCTTCAACAGTCTGATGATAAATCAAGCAAGTATGACTAGCAAAAATGACCATTAATCTGATAAAACGCCAATACCTAGGATAGCATTAATCTAGTTCGCCACAGCAGCCTTGAGTACAACATCCTGCGAGTAAACGTCCATCCACCAGATTATCATTTTCTAATTTGCTTAACATCGAAGTTTTCAGGGATTCCATTGATTTTACAGAAGATTCCATTTTTTCCAAATTTTATGATTAATATCCTTAAAAGTATTCTTTTTATTTTAAAAAACAAAATTCTGCCAAACTTTTATGAAAAATCTTACATTTAAAATTGCACTCCATTAAGATCTCTTTGCTGTATGTTCATTCTGTTGATGGGATTGAATTTTTTTCTTTCCTTGCTTAAGAAGTTATACGTTAACCTAATATAGAACATTCTAGTTTCCGGGTCAAAAATTCCTTTTCGGTCGCTTACTTCGGTTTTAATGGAATATTCTGGTTTATAGTCATTGAAGATATCTGTGAGTCTTGCCGAAATTGAGCCATTATCATTAAAAAGTTTGTGGCTGTAACCTAAATCAAATCTGCCATATGGAGCACGTTTCCCCTGAGGAAAAACTGCATTGCCATTGTATCTGAAGTTAAGTTGAAAACTATTTTCATCAATTTTTATACGATTATTTATACGGAGGTTATAGGCTATATAATCTCTCCGAATTGTTTTATCATCTATCACAGCCTGCAATACAGAATTATTGACATCTGCTGTTGCATTTACAGTATAGTATTTATTTACTGTCCATGATTGTATTAGCTCTAGTCCTAAACTATTATGTGAATCCGTATTATCCAATGTAAAAATGTAGACCCCTACTTGATTTGGATCTAATTTTTGAATATAGGTAATTCGATTCCGAATGTTCCTGAAATACAAGTTCAACCTGGAGTTCGCTGTTTTTGTTTTCCTCTCCCGGGCCAACTGTACCTGAGTAATGTAGGAAGGCTCTAGACGTGGGTTTCTTATTGCATACGAAGTTGGGGAAAAATATTTTGGGATATCCGTTAACAACCAATGGTCTGGCCTTACAATACGCCGACTATAATCCAAATGCCAGCCTATTTTCTCCGACGCCTGAAGACTAACAGTTAATTTAGGGAAAAATGAGGTATAGTCTAATTGATACGCATTATTATTAAGGTCTAATTTTCTGGAAACATTTTCTCCACGTAATCCTAAATAAATATTCCAATCTTTCAGCACTACTTTATAGTCTCCGTAAGCAGCTAAAATATTCCGTGAAAAGCCATAGCGTAATTGGTAGTCCGAGAAGAAATCAGGGTTGAAATTTTGATTTAGAAGATTTTGATTTACATCATGGAAAGATCCTTGAACTCCAAGAGAAAGCAAATTGCCTTCTATCTTATTTTCGTAGTCCAAGTTGAACTGATATCTGGAAAAATCGCCTTCATACCGATAACTGAATTCCGAATAGGCAGGGGAAGTACGATACACATCCTCCCGCTCACTTTCTTTCGGGCTCCACATATAAAATGCTTCCGCTTCAAGAAACTGATCCGAAGTTTTAAAGAACTTCCGATACCTATAGTTTACCGTATGATTATTGTAATTATAATCTGTTTGCTGAAACGTTTTTTCAGCATTTGTCAAATCAAATTCTGATAGGCCTGAAGGTTTGTTTACACTCCTTTCATAACTTAAGGACATTTCGTTTTTTGAATTAACAAAATAATCCCACCCTAAAGACCAATTTCCAGAAGGTGTTAAAGAGGTATTCCTTGTTTCCTGAGTCCACCCGTTTAAAAAATCCTGGGTTCGGCCACTGAAAAACGCATAATCCTTTCTCAAGGTAAGATTGGTATAGATACTGTTGCGTCCTGAAGCAAAATCCAGTGAGATTCCGGCACCGTATTTAGGTGTCTTGCTAATACCGTAATTTATTGTGGCAGTACCCTGAAATCCTTCGTACATCTCTTTACGGGTAATGATATTAATTATTGCGGAACCGTCCGAGTCCCATTTGGCCGAAGGTGACGTAATAACCTCCACTTTTAAAATTTTATCAGGTGCAATTGATGACAGATTCTGTCGAGTTGGTTTGTCGTTCAAGTAATACCTTACGTTTTGGTCTCCCCGAATATTTATATTCCCGTCGTAGTCAGCCGATACGAATGGGAGATTATCCAAAATTTGGGATATTGAAGCTCCCGAACTAATTAAATCCTTGCTAACATTGACAACCACACGGTCGGGAAACGTCTCTAGCATAGGTGTTTTATAGTTCGAACTTACTATAACTTCGTCTAGCTCTTCAGGAGTTTCTTCAATAAATAAAGGTTCCAGGTCAATAGCTTTGTCGGTAACAGTTACAGGGATTTCTAATGCCTGGTAGCCCATTAAACTAATGAACAATAGGTAGCTACCGGGAGTAATACCTTCAATTATAAAAGCTCCTCTACTGTCACTAAAAGAATAAGCGGTTATTTTATTGGCTTCATTCGTCAATACTACCGTACATAGTTCCAAAGGTTTTTTATCTTTGCTTTCATATATAAATCCCCGAATTTTATAACCTGTTTGAGCATTTACGATAAGAAAAATCAACATAAACCAACCAGTTAATAACAATTTTTTTTTCATAAATACCTTTCTTAATTGATAAACAAATATAGCTAATATGCCCTATCTAACAAAAAGTGCAGTAATACTGGCGGGTGGAAAAGGAACACGACTAGGAGCTGTTTCCAAACGTATTCCAAAGCCACTTAACCTGGTAGGGTCTATGCCCGTTTTATGGCATCAATTGCAATGTTTGGAGGCAAATGGTGTTTGCAATATTATAATAATCACAAATTATTTATCAAGGTCTATAGAACAATCCGTAAAGCGTTATCCTACTCAAAATAGCAATACTGTCATCAGCACATATAAGGAATCCCAGACCTTAGGTACAGCGGGCAGTCTCAGTACCCTGGAACCAGATTTAAAGGAACCGTTTTATCTTCTTTACGGAGATATTATGTTGGATATGGACTTTAAAAGAATGAACAGTTTTCATTTAGACCGAAATTCGGATGTTTCAATAATTATTCATGCTACGGACCATCCAGAAGACAGTGATTTGGTAGAGACCGATGATAACCAACAAGTAGTCCGCATCCATTCTTCCATTAACAGGTCTCCTAACAGCTATTACCCACCTAATTCCAATGCTGGAGTTTATCTTTTTAATCCCAGCATTTTTTCATTTTTACCCCATAACACAAAAGCTGATTTCTGTTCCGACGTTTTTCCGAATATTATTAATAAGTTACGGGTTTTTGGCTATATATCCACGGAATTCATTAAGGATATGGGCACACCTGAGCGACTTGAAGCTGTTAGAAAGGATTATCTATCAGGAAGGGTTGCCTTAAAGAACCTTAAGAATAGGCAAAAAGCTGTATTCTTAGATCGCGACGGTGTTATAAACCGATTAAACGGATATATTTCCAAACCGGAAGACTTGACTCTGTATCCCGAGGCCGGACCGGCCATTAAAACTTTAAATGCCACTTCGTTCCTTATCATTGTTGTAACCAACCAACCTGTTATCGCACGTGGGGAATGCACTTTGGAAACACTTAAACAGATTCACTGGAAAATGCAAAAACATCTGAGCGATCATGATGCCAGAATTGATGCACTTTTCTTTTGTCCTCATCACCCCCATGCGGGATATCCGGGAGAGGTCAAGCACTATAAAATCCGTTGCAATTGCAGAAAACCGGAAACCGGCATGATCGATGAGGCGATTTGGCAATTTAATATTGACCCCTCCCGATCTTTTATGATCGGTGATTCGCAGAGAGATATAGAATGTGGAAGGCGTGCCGGTTTACGGACCATATGGATAAACAGAACAAATTCTGATGACCATATTACCAGTCAATTTACTGTCGGCTCCTTGGCAGAGGCTGTAGTTAAAATCAAAACAATATGACCATATCTTGTACACCATTTAGAATAAGTTTTGTAGGTGGCGGCACCGATATTGAAGCCTTTTTCCGTAATCACGGAGGAGCGGTTATCAGCAGCTCTATAAATAAATACATGTACATTAGTGCACACCCCTTTTTTGAGCCTGAAAGAATAAGGCTTAAATATTCTAAAACGGAAACCGTCTCTACCCTTTCTGAAGTCCAACATCCTTTGTTCCGAAAAGTGCTAACTCACTTCAATCTTTTTAAGGGTATCGAAGTCAGCTCCATTGCCGACATTATTTCCAATACCGGCATGGGCTCTTCCTCCTCGTTTACGGTAGGTCTGTTGCACAATCTTAGTGCCTATACCAATAGTGCATTTGAACCCGAACAGTTGGCGCAACTGGCCTATAGAATAGAAAAAAGCGTTAACGCTCGAATAGGTATGCAGGACCATTATGCTGCCAGTTTTGGAGGGTTAAACCTATTTGAATTTTCGATGAATAATACTGTAAAGGTTACCCCAATTAAAATTAGAAATTCATTTAAAGAGAAGCTAAATAGAAACTTGGTATTGGTATATATAGGACAACGTAAAACTTCGGCATTAAAGCTGCAAAAGAATCAAGCATCCGATGTTTATAACGAGAAAAAGAACCAATGTCTTCTGGCAATGAAATCATTGGTGTACAAATTTAAAGTAGCTTTGGAAAATGAAGATGAAAAAGCCATAGGTGTGTTATTACACGAGAATTGGGTGCTGAAAAAACAATTAGGATCCGTGAGTTCTTATAAGGTTGACGAACTTTATCAGTTGGGTTTGCATTGTGGGGCTAGCGGAGGAAAGTTATTAGGAGCTGGACTCGGTGGTTTTTTACTCTTTTATTGTGACTCTAAATGGCAAATCGCTTTAAAGGAATCTTTTGTAAAAAGGGGACATAGAGTTATTGACTTTCAATTTGAAAACCATGGAAGTCAAATTTTATTGCATCGCTAGATCAAGCCTTTTTAGTAAGTATCTTGAAATAAATGGACGTATACTC
>UOEL01000138.1_pt1 | contig 11843 bp, 11 predicted proteins | sample 1989351 | NCBI WGS metagenome assembly UOEL01 (sample SAMEA4712195, study PRJEB27164) | hydrothermal vent metagenome | biome: marine basaltic hydrothermal vent biome; feature: marine hydrothermal vent; material: mineral | place: Pacific Ocean | collected 2011-06-14/2011-07-23 | depth 1719 m
TACACCAACCTGTGACAATCAAGCAAATCAAAATTAATGCGACTTAAATGGGTAACCCTATCTTATTATTTGAAGGCGGATAATGATACTTGTGAATATTGATGAATTTTGTGTATGCCACAGTTCCGAAGATTTCCCTTGTCATTCCGAATGAAGTGAGGTTCCATACCTCACTCGAACATAAGCGAAACAAATTCTGCCACACAAGCAGGTTTTTCCACTCCTTGAATCGCTACTTTACAATGCCAAGTAATCTTGAGGCCATTGTCGCTGTAATCTTCTATTAAAACTACTTCGGCTATTAATCGCAACTGGCTATCAACCACCACAGGATTGGGAAACCGGACTTTATTGAGTCCGTAATTCACGCCCATCTTTACGCTTTTCACCTCAATAACATCGCCCAACATTTTGGAAATAAACGAGAGGGAAAGAAACCCGTGCGCAATAGGTGCTTTAAAAGAGGAATGTTCTTTTGCTTTTTTTACATCAATATGAATCCATTGAAAATCTAAGGTGGCATCGGCAAAGGCATTGATCATTTCTTGGGTCACGATGATCCATTGACCCACAGGCAGTGCCTTGCCTTCGTATTGACGAAATTCATCGAAATTTTTGCAAATCAGTTTTTCCATAATGTGTTTATCTTGAAATTCCACCATCAATAGTCAAGCAAATACCCGATACAAATCGTGCTTCGTCTGAGGCCAAATACAAATAGCCGTAGGCAATATCGATTGGTTCGGCGGCTTTTTGCAAGGGAATCTGTTTTTTGATGGTCTCTAGATGTTCCGCAGGTATTTTCTCTACCATCTCGGTCAGGGTAAAACCAGGGGCGAGGGCATTTGACGTAATTCCGTATTTGCCCAGTTCCATAGTCCATGTTTTGGCCATGGCAATGACCCCTGCCTTAGTGGCCGAATAATTCGTCTGTCCAAAATTACCTCGCAACCCCACATTAGAGGCTGCCGATACAATACGACCATAACCTGCTTTCTTCATATAAGGCACTACGGCCTGAGCGCACAAGAAAACCCCTTTTAGGTTTACATCGATTACAGCATCCCATTCTTCTTCGCTCATTTTCTGCAAGGTCTTATCTCTTGTAATCCCAGCATTATTGATAAGAATATCAATTTTACCGTACTTGGTATGTATCTCGGCCATGGCTTTTTGGACAGCCTCTTTGTCAGTTACTGAAATTTTTTGAAATTCGGCTTTACCACCTTTATCATTGATTTCCTTTGCTGTTATCGTGCCTTGTTTCAACAAATCCCATATAATGACCGTTGCCCCTTCTTGGGCGAACAACTCTGAAACGGCCTTGCCAATTCCCCTTGCGCCACCTGTTATAATGGCTACTTTATTCTTTAGTCTCATGTTCTTTAATTTGTTTGATTTATCACATTCCTATGATTACTTTTCCCTTTACTTTTCTATTCATCATTTCTTCCAAGGCTTTTGGTGCTTCTGCTAAAGGGTAAATGGCATGTATATGAGGTTTTAATTTTCCTTCGCCGTACCATTCCATTAGTTTTATGGTGTTTTGCATGTTCTTTTCTGGGGTTTTCATAGCAAAGTTTCCCCAGAAAACCCCCACAATAGCGCAGCCTTTCAACAAGGTCAAATTCAAGGGTATTTTAGGTATGTTACCTGCTGCAAAACCGACGACCAAATATCTGCCTTCCCAAGCCATGCCCCGTATAGCCATTTCAGAATAATCACCGCCAACGGGATCGTAAATGACATCAGCACCTTTACCCCCGGTAAGTTCTTTTATCTTCTCTTTGAGGTTTTCCTTGGAATAATCAATGGTTTCATCAGCTCTATATTTTTTGCACAGTACCAATTTATCCGCTGATGAGGCTGCCGCAATTACCTTGGCTCCCATAAGTTTTCCTAGTTCAACAGCCGCCAGACCAACTCCGCCTGAGGCGCCCAACACCAATAGGGTTTCTCTTTCTTGAAGCTTCGCACGATCTTTGAGCGCATAATAGGAAGTGCCGTAGGCCATCATGAACGAGGCAGCTATAGGGAAACCCATCTGTGGTGGTTTTCGAAAACAGGCGTTTGAAGGCACCAAAACTTCTTCGGCAAAGCCACCGTTCATCACAAAACCAAAAACCTCATCACCTTCTTTAACATGAGTCACCCCCTCACCTACTTCTTTAACAATACCTGCAATATCACTACCAGGCGTGAAGGGCAATTCAGGTTTAAACTGATACAGACCCTGAATAATCAAGGTATCAGGAAAATTCAGCCCACAGGCTTTTACCTGCACCAAGACTTCTTTTTCTTTGGGCGTCAATGACGCTACTTCTTCAAAGGCCAAACTAGATGGCGGACCGAATTTTTTGCAGACGATTGCTTTCACGTTTATGGGTTTATGGGTTTATGGGTTTATGAGTTTATGAGTTTATGAGTTTATGAGTTTATGAGTTTATGAGTTTATGAGTTTATGAGTTTATGAGTTTATGAGTTTATGAGTTTATGAGTTTATGAGGAAAATAAAAATTTCAGAACCCATTTCTAAACTTTTCAATTATTTTTTTACTGCTTACTGACTTCGACTGCGCTCAGTCTGACAATTTTTCACTATACTGCTCAGACAACTCCCTTATTCTTCAATTACTTTCAGTACTAATTTTCCCATTTTATCACCGGTGAACAGGCGTTGATAAGTGTCTTGAAAGTTCTCGATACCTTCGTACACATCTTCTTTGCTTTTTAATTTGCCTTGCATCATCCACAACCCCATTTCTTGGGCTGCTTTACCGTAATTCTCTGCATAGTCTAAGACCACCATACCCGTCATACTTGCTCTGTTGATCAATAATGACAAATAGTTACTCGGGCCTTTTACTTCTTCCTTTTCATTATTGTTGTATTGCGAAATGGCTCCGCAGATAACAATACAGGCATTCAGTCTAAGACGGGCCAAAGCGGCATTCAAAATCTCGCCCCCAACATTGTCAAAATACACATCTATTCCCTTTGAACATTCTCTTTTCATAGCCTCTGAAAGGTCTTCTGATTTGTAATCAATGGCTCCGTCAAAGCCTAAGGCATCAACAATGTATTTACATTTTGCCTCACCCCCAGCAATACCAATGACCGTACATCCCTTTATCTTGGCAATCTGGCCAACAATACTACCTACAGCTCCTGCAGCACCAGAAACCAATACCTTATCACCTTCCTTTATTTTGGCAACTTCCAAAATTCCGAAATAGGCCGTCATACCTGGCATGCCCAAAGCACCAATATAAGTGGTCATTGGAGCTAGCTCAGGATCTACCTTATACCATTGGTCACCATTGGTCACTACGTATTGTTGCACACCGCCCCAACCTGAGAGACAATCGCCTTCTTTGAATTTAGGGTGGTTATTGGCCTTGATTACCTTGCCGATAGATCCAGCACGCATAACCTCATCAATTTGAACGGGAGCGATGTACGACTTTCTATCGTTCAGCCAACCTCGCATGGCCGGATCCAATGAGATATAATGATGTTGAATCAATACCTCGCCATCACTCGGTTCAGGAATTGCACTCGACTCTAATGCCCAAGTATTCGCATCGGTATTTCCGGCAGGGCGTTGTTTAAAAATTATTCGTTTGTTCATTAGATTTGTTTTTTTAAGTTTATTTACCCTGAAGGCTATTGACAAAAGCTTTCATTTTTGCTCGAATATTCGGATGCCACCACAGTTGAACGGCCTCGTTCAAATCTTTTAAAGCATCGGCTTCAACGCCGTTTAGCCATTGTTTTCTAAGTTTCTTTTTGGTATTCTTAAAAATGGACTCGTCAGCCCTTAAATACTGTTTCATTTTTTTCTCAGCCTGTGGTAGTACATCTTCCAAAGAAACTACCTCATCAATTAAACCACTGGTAAGTGCTTCTTTAGCTGTTAATAATTTACCCTCTAGAAGATACTGGTTTGCCTTACTGTTTCCTAACCAAAAAGCATAGGCCGTTACGAGGTTGTTCGATACCTGTATATTGACCGCCACCTCATTGAGTCCGATTGTATACTTTTCATCATCAGCCATGACCCGATAATCAGCCGCAATGGCAAGAACACAACCACCAGCTGGGGCATAACCCGTAAGGGCGCACACCAAAGGTTTTGTAAACCTAGCCAATTGAATGTGCAAACTACCAAAGGCCGCAAAGAATGTCTCAATCTGCGATTCGTCATACCCATAGAGTTCAATAACATCTAAACCTGCAGAGAAAAAATGAGGTATTCCTGTTAGCACGACCCCTTTTACAGATTCATCGTGTTGAAGATCGTCAAAGACGGTGCTGAGTTCGTTTACCATTTGTTGGTTAATGGCATTGACTTTTCCCCTATTGAGCTGTACAATAGTGTAGTTTTCTTTTTTTGTTAGTTGTATTGTGTTCATGTTATTCAAGTTTACCTGCCTAAGGCATGGTTCAAGTTTCAGATTTGTGGTTTCTGTTTACAAATTACTGTTCACTAACCACTGTTCACTAATTTTTTTCAAAGCGATATTCCTCCATCCAAAGTAAGGGTCTGCCCTGTAATAAATTTTGTGCTATCGGATGCTAACCATACAATGGCCTCGGCTATTTCCTCTGTTTTTCCGTAACGTTTCATGGGGATGAGTTTTTTTAGTATATCATCCATACCAGGCCGTGCGCTTAATAAGCGATCTAATAAGGCCGATTCAGTATAGCCCGGACACACAGCATTCACTCGAACATTTTTTGAGGCATACTCGAGTGCGGCAGATTTGGTCATGCCTACCACCGCAAATTTACTGGCGCAATACGATAGGTTGTTGGCCGAGGCTTTTAATCCGGCAAGGGAAGCAACATTTACAATACTTCCGCTTTCTTGTTTCTGCATTTGTAGTAAGGCCTGTTTCATGCCATAAAAAACACCGGTTTGGTTGACGGCAATGACCTTATCCCAATCCTCCAAAGAATACTCTGCCGTTTTGGCCATTATTTTTGGCCCTCTTCCTGCATTATTGACCATAACATCTAAACGACCAAATTGTGCTACCGTTTTTTCTATTAACTGTACGACCTCATCGTAGTTGGTCACATCAGCTTTTAGCATAATAGCCGTACCGCCACTACCTGTAATCTCATCAGCAACCTCTTGTGCTTTTTCAATATTAAAATCAGAAACAACTACCTTGGCACCAAAGCTGGCAAAATGTTTTGCCGTTGCAGCCCCTATACCAGACCCTGCACCTGTTACGATTACTATTTTATCTTTTACTTGCATAATTTTGTTTTATAGAATTACTCATCAATCTATTTTATTCGTTTGTATCGCCTTTAAAGCCACATTGCAACAAAGCGCCGAGGCCTGATTCAAATTCGCAAAACGTTTATCTGTGGTATACCCCATCTTAAACCGATAATAAATCTGCTGGGCGATGACCGCTATTTTAAAGAGTCCGTATACATAGTAGAACACCAAATGATCTACCTGCTTACCACTTTTTTTCGCATACTGCTCCACAATACCACTTCTACTAGGGTTGCCATCAAAAATGGTTGGTGAGGGAATGCCTTGTTTTACAAACTTATGATCGCCCTGCATGGTCCAATAACCTAAGGAGGTGCCTAAATCCATCATGGGATCACCGAGGGTTGCCATTTCCCAATCGAGAACGGCGGTTACAGCTTGCCAACGATTATCTTCAAAGACCACATTATCGTATTTATAATCATTGTGAATCAGACTATGATTATACGTACGAGGTTGGTTGTCTTGCATCCATCGCATGACCTTTTCGGCCGCAGGAACATCATCAGTTGCCGCTTTTAAATATTGCTTGCCCCAATTGGTGACCTGCCTTTCTACATAGCCATTTGGTTTTCCTAAATCTGACAGGCCCAAGGACTTAAAATCTACCTGATGTAATTCAATCAGCGTGTTTAACCACGAATCGGCTATTATACTATACTCCGAAGACGGTATGGCCAACTCTTTCGCTTTTCGGTAATTTAATATAATACCTTTTACTTTTTCCATAATATAAAAAGACGCGCCAATAACTGTTGCGTCATCTGTATAGGCATACATCTTCGGAACCTTTGAAAAAGAACCATTCAATGCCGTTTGCACCCTGTATTCACGCCCCATATCATGCCCCCTTTTTATAGCACCTTTAGGTGGACGACGGAGTACGTATTCTTTGTTTTCTATTTTCAACAAATACGTTAAATTGGAATACCCATGGGTAAATTGGACTACCAGCAATTCACTATATACCAGATTAATAAGGTTGTTTTTATAAAGAAACTGCTTGAGGGTTTCTTCATTGAGTTCTTCTCCTTTTCGTACCTGTTGTTTTTGCTCTTTGGGCATTCTAATTTATCTTTTGGTTTAGACCTACAAGATTGGAAAAACCTCGCAGGTCTTTCCATGGTGTCTTCTACTCCGTTGTATATTTTTTTATCACACTCTTGCCCAACTGGTACATATGCACCTCATCAGGACCATCAGCTAGACGAAGCGTTCTGGCCGCAGCAAAATAATGCGCCAAGGGAGTGTCGGCACTTACGCCCTTGCCCCCATGAATTTGCATGGCTCTATCTATGACCCGTAAGGCCATATTAGGGGCTACGATTTTTATCATAGCGATTAGGTCTTTTGCTTCCTTATTACCTGTCTTATCCATCTTATCGGCTGCGGAGAGCGTTAATAATCTGGTTTGTTCCACATCGCATTGTGACTTGGCAATCTCTTGCCGTATGCTACTATAATCTTTAAAAACCTTTCCGAAGGCGATACGCTCTGCTGCCCTTTTCGACATTAATTCTAATGACCGCTGTGCCATACCTGTCAACCTCATACAGTGATGAATTCGCCCGGGACCCAATCGCCCTTGCGCAATTTCAAACCCACGACCTTCACCAAGAATCAAATTTTCTTTGGGTACGCGAACATTATTCAAAACAATCTCAGCATGACCTTCTGGCGAATCAAAATACCCAAAAACGGATAAGGGGCGTATAATTTCCAATCCTAGAGTATCCACAGGAATCAAAATCATACTTTGTTGCTGATGCCTATGCGCATCAGGGTTGGTCTTGCCCATTACAATGGTTATCTTACAATGGGAATCCATGCCGCCCGATGACCACCACTTTCGACCGTTAATTACATATTCATCACCTTCTAAGCGAATTGAGGTTTCAATATTGGTAGCATCTGATGAGGCCACATCAGGCTCTGTCATCAAAAACGCCGAGCGAATTTCGCCTTTCATCAGAGGCTCAAGCCACTGTTTTTTCTGATGTTCGCTACCATACTTGGCCAATACTTCCATATTTCCCGTATCTGGAGCACTGCAATTAAACACTTCCGAAGACCAAATAATACGGCCCATTATCTCTGCTAGCGGGGCATATTCTAGATTGGTGAGGCCCAGACTCAAATCGCCATAGGTTTTTGGGAGAAATAAGTTCCATAGGCCCGCTTCTTTTGCTTTCTCTTTTAATGCTTCTAACCCCGGCCATCGTTGCCATCTATTCGCAGGGTCGGCATTGAAGGCATACACTTCTTCCTCAACAGGAAGAATATGCTTTGCCATAAAAGCATTCAGCTTTTTCTGTAATTCTTTTGATGGTTCAGAATATTCAAAGTTCATAGCTCAATTATAATTTTATGTTTTTCCACTTCCATTAAGGGAAGAGTCGTCTTTGATTAAAAATAACAAGGCACTAAAATCAGCCTGAAATCATATACCCACCGTCAGCGGTATATACGCCGCCAGTCATATACGCCCCCGCATCAGAGGCCAAAAGGCAGACGATACCTGCCATTTCATGGGGCATTCCCATACGACCAGAAGGTAAGGTACGCTCTAATTTTTGCAAGAGCTTTTCATTTTGCCACAGGGCGGCACTAAACTTAGTTTTTATCAAACCCGGACAAAGGGCATTGGCTGTAATCTGATATTTACCCCATTCTTTAGCTTGATTTTTTGTGAGCATTAACAGCGCGGCCTTACTAGTACTGTACAAGCCCAAGCCCATACCAGGAGTCAACGCTTCTACCGAGGCCAGGTTAATAATACGACCTCCTCCTCGCTCTTGCATACTCGGCAAGACTAGGTTTGATAGCATCCAAGGGGCTTTTACGTTTATATGCATGGTCTTATCGAAAATACTTTCTTCAGCATCTTCCAAGGGTCCGAAATGGGGGTTTATTGCTGCGTTGTTTATTAGAATATCAATTCCACCGAACTTTGAAATCGTTTGATCCACTAAATTTTTTCGCTGATCTTCTTTACCTATATGACAGGCAAATCCGTAGGCCTTCAACCCTTCAGCCTCAAATTCGGAAACCACGGTATTACAGGCTTCCTGATCTCGGCTACTGATGACCACCTGTGCGCCATTCTCTGCAAGCGCTTTGGCAATGGCTTTTCCTATGCCTTTACTCGACCCTGTAATAATCGCGACTTTACCTTCTAAATTGAATTGTTTTTTTATGTTGGTCATTGTTTGTCGTTAATGGTTTTTTCTGGCTTGTAATTTCATACCGATTGCATGCAGCCTGTTTCTTGTCTCTTGTCTCTTGTCTCTTGTCTCCTGTTTCTTGTTTCTTGTTTCTTGTTTCTTGTTTCTTGTTTCTTGTTTCTTGTTTCTTGTTTCTTGTTTCTTGTTTCTAAAGTTAGCAATCAAATAAACTTGAAACCCGATAAACCTGAAATTCTTACTATTCACCGCTTCCTGACTTCGGCTGCGCTCAGTCTGACAACTGTTTACTGTTTACTAATTACTGTACACTGACAACTCCCTTAACAAAACACATCCCCATCAGTTTTCACGGTCAACACTTCGGGATCTATCATTGTTTCGGCCAAAGCGGTCGTTTTAGGCAGTTCGTATTTGAAGTAGAATTTCATTGCATGAATTTTACCTTTATAAAATTCTTCTGAATAATTACCATCTTCCTTTGTTATACTTGCTTTTGCCTGCGTGGCCATATCTAACCACAACCAACCTAATATTATGTGGGATAGGAATTCCATAAACAAATTAGCATCCGATAGGTATCTTTCATAATTCCCCTTTTGGGCATAAGGCCTCAAAAAGGCTATTACCTCTTGAGTGAGTTTTAGCTTGCTTCCTAATTTAGCTGCGTATGGACCAAGCTCATCATCCGCAGAAGCAGCGCCGATAACTTTCATGATTTCTGCAGATAAAAGTTCTACACCCTTACCATTTGCCATGGGTACTTTTCGCCCTAATAAATCTTGTGATTGAATACCTGTAGTGCCTTCATAAAGGGCGAAAATGCGAATATCCCTATAATATTGTTGGAGAATAAAATCAGAACAAAAGCCATAACCACCGAGTACTTGCACACCATTATTAACTGCTACGGCACCCGCCTCAGAGGGATAGGTTTTCGCAATGGGCGTGAGCATTTCTAAGAGCAAGCGATACTTTTCTTTTTCAGCAGGATCTTTAGAAGATTCAACCAAATCATGGTATTTAGACGCTAATAAAACCAAACTCAAAGAACCCTCTACAATCGTTTTTTGTAGTAATAACATTCGCCTCACATCAGGATGCTCAATAATAAGACACTGACTATCATCAGGGTTCTTTTTACCTGTACTCGTCAGTTTACGCCCCTGTGGACGCTCGTTGGCATACTCCAAAGAGGCCATATATGCCGCCATGGCAATAGCTGCGGCACCACGCCCAACACCGATACGGGCACCGTTCATCATCAGAAACATATATTTCAAACCTTGGTGGGGTTCACCTACAAGCCAACCGTGGCAATCATCTGCATCACCAAAACCTAAGTGTGTGGTACAATAACCTCGCTGCCCCATTTTCTGAAAATCGGCGACTGTGGTCACATCATTTTTTGTTAAATTTTTGTCAGCATCAGGCCTGTTTTTTGGCACTACAAATAAAGAGATGCCTTTGGTGCCTGAAGGGGCTCCTTCAATACGCGCTAACACCAGGTGAATAATATTTTCAGAAAACTGATTATCGCCCCCTGAAATAAATATTTTTTGCCCGTTTATCTTATGGTAATCCTGATCCGTTGGCGTTGCCTTTGTAGTAATATCAGATAACGAACTACCTGCCTGAGGTTCTGTAAGGCACATGGTGCCTCCCCATTCGCCCGAAAGCATTTTGGGCACATAGGTGGCATTTAGTTTTTCATTGGCGAATTGAACAATCAGTTCTGCCGAGCCTTGGGTGAGTCCGCCATAACCGGGCAATTGGTTGTTTGCGGTTTCTTGAATATAGGTAGAGGCCGTGTGCACCATAAAGGGAATTTGCATGCCGCCCACCTCAAAATCAAAAGGTGCAGCGATGAGTCCCATTTCACCTCCCTTTTTCATATAAGTTTCTACCTGTTTATGAACGAAGACCGTACCGCCTTTGTGATGTGCGGGATTCTCATCCATCTCTTTGAGGTACGGAAACAACTCGCGGTCTGAAAATTCTTTGACCGAGTCTAGAAATAAGTTTAACGACTCTTGGTCATGCTCTTGAAAACGTTCTTTTTTAAGAACACTATCCAAATCATGAATGTCATTTAACAGGAATTTCAAGGTGTCAATATCCACATATTTTTTTGCCATAACTCAGGAAGTTTTGGTGATTTTTTTTATTGCTAACAAGATAAAGGATTATTTGTCGAATTCTGATTAAACTGGTTTAATAAATGACCTCCCCCCCCGGCCCCTTCAAGGGAGGGGTGTAAAACAGAACTGAAATTCTTCTAAAAAGTCCTCCCCCGACCCCTCCTGGGGAGGGGAGGTTAAAACAGTGCTGAGATTCTCCTTTTTGAAAAGTCCTCCCCCAGCCCCTCCGAAGGAGGGGAGTAAACAAGATTGAGGAGTTTGTTAAAGGTTGGAGATCGTATTGCCAGAAATTAAGAGCTTGCCAATCGCTTTCTGATTTTTGATAGGCCTACGGGGGTTAGGCCTAGATATGACGCTATCAAATATTGAGGTACTCGTTGAAATAGGGCGGGTCTTTTTTGAAGGAGCCTTAGGTAGCGTTCTTGATTTGAGAGTACTCTCAGGTGGTTGTTTCTTCGAAACATTTCAGTAAAGGAAGCTTGCATTGATAAACGCCCGAAACGCTCTAAATCATGAGAATGGTCGAAAGACCTTTGTACATCTTCTTTGGAGATGGTATACACCACACATTCTTCTGTGGCATTCAGATAACTGGCTGCGGGAATTTCTTCAATATAGGCATACAGATCTGTAAAAAATTCGCCTTCGGTAAAAAACTCCATCACCTTCACACCAGATTGATCTTCGGTATAATAACATACACAGCCTTTTTCGAGAAAGTAAAACTGTTTTACGTACTGATCAGGCCGCACTAAAAAATCACCTTTAGAAAAAACCACCTCTTTATAAAACTGAAGTGAAAAATCTAAATCAGCATCGCTGACTTTGGTATAGGATCGTATTTTATTCTTGAGGTTTTTCAAAGAAATGTGTTTCTAAACAAAAGTAAGCACTTTTTTGAATTTGCTGATTACTGTATGCTAATAGTCATTCGTAATTCAAAAATAGCTTTAGCCGAAACTGTCCTCACCCAGAACTGCCAAAAAGCAGTTCCGACCTCTCCAAAGGAGAGGTAAAATACCTTAGTTGTATTTGATAGTTGACATGTATTCAATGGGGCAGCCTACTGAACCTTTGACTTCGGCTACGCTCAGTCAATCATAACTGACAACTTTCAACACGTAATTCAAAAAGCGTAGAGTTCGTCTTAAAACCTACAACCTTTAAGTCTGACCATATATAAACTTTAGTTTTAATGTAGAACCCTGTCAAGCGAAATCACAA
>UOEL01000092.1_pt1 | contig 11829 bp, 11 predicted proteins | sample 1989351 | NCBI WGS metagenome assembly UOEL01 (sample SAMEA4712195, study PRJEB27164) | hydrothermal vent metagenome | biome: marine basaltic hydrothermal vent biome; feature: marine hydrothermal vent; material: mineral | place: Pacific Ocean | collected 2011-06-14/2011-07-23 | depth 1719 m
AGTAAAAATCACACCTTCTGAGAAGGCGGCTTTTAAGATACCCCCATAGGGGGCGGCAATGTTAGAAGTCAAACCGCTGTTGTTGGTCTTCAACCCTAAGTTCCTCCTTTTCTTGATATTTGACATATTTGCGAATCATTTCTTCATCCAATCCAACAGTACTCACAAAATAGCCCCGTGCCCAAAAATGGTTGCCCCAATATGGCTTCTTCTTTAAATTGGGATAGCTCTTGAAAAGCTTTATCGCCAGCTTTCCTTTCAAAATACCCATTAATTTCGAAATCGAAACTTTCGGGGGGCACAGAAACCAAAAGATGGATGTGATCTTCCTGTACGTTCAGTTCCTCGACATCACAACCCCTCCATTGGCAGAGCATCAGAATATCATGTTCGACCAAATCCCTCACCACCCCTTTGAGTATGCGCAAACGATACTTGGGAACCCAAACTATATGGTAGTCGCACTTATAGACTATATGGCCTAATTTCCTATATTTACCCATGCCCCAAATATAGGCATAGCCCTCAGAACATGACCACTTGCAAAGCAGGTGGATTTCTAAGATGAATTAAACTTTAAAAGAAAAGCACAAAACTATGAACAAGCCACTTACCTATTTTCAAACCCAGATCGGTAAAGACTCATCACAATCCCCATCGCCCTTAATGCGTTGGTTGAACCCTACCCTATTGCGTGTTTCAGAAGGGGTATTGGAATATTCGTATGTAATTCGTGAAGAGATGACAAACCCTTTGGGCATTCTTCATGGCGGTACTACGGCTGCAATTATCGATGATGCGGTAGGTGCTGCTGTATTTTCATTGGGCAAGCCCGATATGTACACCACAGTGAATTTAGCGGTAGATTATTTTGCCTCGGCCAAAGCAGGTGATACCATCATCGCAAAAACAAGTATCGTGAAAAACGGCAACCAAATTGTCAATACATCTTGTGAGATATGGAATGCTGACCGAACAAGAATGATCGCCAAAGGCCATTCGAACCTTATTAAGCTTCAAAAAAGAGATAACACTGATTTATCTTCAAAAACCTAGTGTTAAGTTAAAGTTGAAATGGCGCATATGGCAATCGCAGATTTTGTGTCAGGTCGAGGCAAAAAATCGTTGCATAGCCGTAGCTACGGAACTATTTTTTAACGCTGGCATGGCGCAAAAGATGCATTGGATTATGCGCAGGTTTTGACTTAACTTAACACTAGTTGCCATACATAAAACAATAAACCATGAAACAATTTCTTTTTGCCGCCCTTCTTTTGTCAAGCTATGTTTTATCTGCACAATACACTTCTGTACAAATAGATTCGCTTCTTGAAGACGCCCTAGAAAAATTTGAAGTTGCCAGAGCGTCGATTGTCATTGTAAAAAACGGAAAAGTCATACACAGTAAGGGCTATGGCGTAAAATCATACACCACCAAAGAAAAAGTAAATAAACATACGCAATTTGGCCTCGCCACATTCAACCACTTCGGGCACTATGAAAGTTTTACCTGATTTTGAAGAAATGATCAACGGGGGGCCGCTGGCGGAATCTATGCCAATGTAGATGATTTAACACAATGGATGCTGGTACACCTCAACAAAGGTGCCTATGGCGAGCAGTTGAAGGACACCCTTTTTACCCAAAAGAATCAAGAAGAAATGTGGACGATACATACCACTATGCGGGCGAACAAGAACCCAAGGTACAACTCCCACTTCGCGGGTTATGGTTTGGGTTGGGGGCTGACCGATAAAAAGGGAAATATGGTAGTATCGCATACAGGTGGCCTGCCCGGCATGCTGTCTCGTACCGTATTGATCCCTGATATGAATCTGGGCATCGTGGTGCTCACCAATACAAATATGGGCGGCGCAGGGGTTTTTGAAGGTGTATCACGCACCCTTATAGATAGCTATATGGGCTTGGATGATTACGGATGGATCGATAAGTTTGCAGGTTATTTTAAAGAGGGAAAAAAGGAAGCTGAAGCTGAAGTCAACACCATTTGGAAAACAGTAAAAGCGGCCGATGCCTCAAAAATAAATACCCAAGATTATATTGGCACCTACCAAGACCCGTGGTTCGGCAAGGTGGAAGTGTTTATGAACGACGAAAAGCTGTGGGTGAAGTGCCACCGTTCATCAAAGCTCAATGGTGCAATGCAATTTTACAAGGCTAATACCTTTGCCGTAAAATGGGAATACCAAGATATGAACGCCGATGTATTCGCCATGTTCAGCTTAGATGAAAATGGCAAGGCACAGGGGTTGAAAATGAAAGGTATTTCACCAGATCTAGATTTTAGCTTTGATTTTCAAGATCTAGATCTTCATCGAGTTGATAACGAATAGGTTCTTAAACTTACCCGACGCAGATTAAACTCGAAAAACAGTTCTAAAACCAAGCACACTCTTAACTGCAAATAAATAGACCATAGAGCACACTACCAAATATGATAATCTCCCTGAAAACCGTGAAGTGTTTTTTACTGTTTTTGGCGTATAACTTTTAAACCAGTAACAACATTTTTGTACTGATTAATAACTAAACAATATAATTATGTCAAAAATTGGATTATACATGGGCATTGCTGGAATATTAGCCATTGTTCTAGATTTTTTAGGTAGGGTACCAAAAATTTTATTTTGGATTTATAGCTGGGGAGACGGTGTTGCTTGGGCAATTAAAATCGGACTCGTAGTTGTGGGTGCCGCATTGTTTTTTATGGGCACAAGAAACTCAGCTAGTAAAGACGAATAAAAGCTTTCATAAATGCGGTTTGAAGGTGCAAACCAAACTCCTGTTGAAATATAATTGTGAAAAATTATTTCAATCTACTTACTCTGCGTTTTACATCCTCAAATTCTTGTACCATATCGGCAACAATTTGAGCTGCGGGTTTAATATCGTGAATCAATGCGGATACCTGACCAATTTCAAGCTCACCCTCGTTCATATCACCCTCGAACATTCCTTTTTTCGCTCTGGCCCGACCCAAAAGATCATTTAGCTCTTTCGTTGATGCACCGTCGGCATAAGCTTTTTGCACATCTTGGTAGAATTTGTTCTTCAAAAGCCGAACTGGGGCCAACTCTTTTAAGGTAAGCTGGGTATCCCCTTCTTTGGCACCTACTACTTTCTGTTTGAAATGTTCGTGTGACGAAGCCTCATCACTCGCTACAAACCGACTACCCACTTGTACCCCATCTGCCCCCAAAACCATTGCGGCCAACATCGCCTGACCAGTCGAAATACCACCAGCTGCAATAAGGGGAATAGTTATTCTTTCTTCTACGGAAGGAATCAATGTAAAGGTTGTCGTCTCGTCTCGACCATTATGCCCGCCAGCTTCAAAGCCTTCTGCCACAATAGCATCTACCCCAGCTTCTTGTGCTTTTAGTGCAAATTTCACACTACTGACCACATGCACCACGGTAATTTCTTTTTCTTTTAAATAGGATGTCCATGTCTTTGGATTTCCTGCGGATGTAAATACAATTTTGACACCCATATCCACAATGGTTTCTATATGTTTATCTATATCAGGATACAGCATTGGAAGATTCACCCCAAACGGTTTTTCGGTTGCCTGTTGGCACTTTTCAATATGTTCACGAAGTACTTCAGGGTACATGCTGCCTGCACCCAATAAACCCAAGCCACCTGCGTTCGAAACCGCGGATGCCAATCGCCAACCACTCGCCCACACCATTCCTGCTTGAATAATCGGGTATTCTATACCGAAAAGTTGGGTGATTTTATTTTGCATATCATTAGGTTATTTTGAATCCGCCTTTTAAACAAAAACGGTTCTTAGTTACTTTACCAACTGGTGTAAAATAATCATTTTAGATAGTACACACCCCTTAATCCCCTCTTTTTAGAGGAGAAACATAACTTCCCTCCTAAAAAGGAGGCCACGAGACTTCGGGGGAGGGAAGTGTTTTTTCATTTACGGTTACAATAGCGAGCAATCAAGAAATAACTCCAGACCCTATCAGCTCTTCCCCTACATACCAAGCCACGAATTGACCTTCGGTAATTGCAGATTGTTTTTCCTCAAAATCTACATAAAGCCCGCTGTCGATTTTGTACAAGGTTGCTTTTTGTAACACTTGTCGATACCGTATGCGTGCCATTACGGGCATAACCCCATCAACTTCAAGAGCCAGATCGGGGCGTACCCAATGCAGTTCATCATTAGTGACAAAAAGGGTTCTTCGGTATAATCCTGGGTGATTTTTGCCCTGCCCTGTGTAAATGATATTTTCACCAACATCGGTGTCTATAACATATAAGGGTTCTTTTGTACCCCCAACATCCAAACCTTTTCGTTGGCCTTTTGTGAAGTAATGCGCGCCTTGGTGCTCACCCACAATCTTGCCATCGGCGATCTGGTAGGTATGTTTTTCTGCCTCATAGGCAAGCTCCTCTTCTTTTGTCATGAACTGTGGTCTAGGTCGATTATAGTGCTCATCTTCATACGGTACTTCAACAATGACGCCTTTTTTAGGTTTTAATCTCTGCTGCAAAAATTCAGGCAACCTGACTTTACCAATAAAACAAAGGCCCTGAGAGTCTTTCTTGTCCGCAGTAATCAAATCATTCGCAGCCGCTATTTTTCGTACCTCGGGTTTGATCAGTTCGCCAATAGGAAAAAGAGTCTTTGACAATTGTTCTTGTGATAGTTGGCATAAAAAATAAGACTGGTCCTTATTACCGTCCGATCCTGACAAAAGTCGGTAGGTTTCGGCGCCGTCATCATTTTTCAATATTCCTTTTCTGCAATAATGCCCAGTGGCGACAAAATCAGCACCCAACTCAAAGGCGATTTTCATAAAAACATCAAACTTGATCTCACGGTTGCAAAGTACATCAGGGTTGGGCGTTCTCCCTCTTTCGTATTCCCTGAACATATAATCTACGATACGCTCTTTGTATTGCACGCTCAAATCAACAGTTTGAAACGGAATCCCTAATTTTTCGGCAACGATCAAGGCATCATTGCTATCTTCCAACCAAGGGCATTCCCCAGAAATAGTAACAGAATCATCGTGCCAATTCTTCATAAAAAGGCCAATTACCTCATACCCTTGCTCTTTCAAGAGATACGCTGCAACACTTGAATCAACTCCGCCAGAAAGGCCGACCATTACTTTTTTCATCACACTTTGAGATTTGAAGTACAAAAATACAAAATTACCAAAGCAGGAGACTAATCTAAATCTTTCATTGTTTTTGCTTTTGTATTGGCCAAAAAAGAAAAGACTTTATTGACTTAGGCACTTTGTAAAGAGTTTGAAAATGCTTAATTCAGGGTAAACTTAAGGATACTATATGGGGCAAAGATTCAAGAGCCTCTCACTTTTCGAGTTCGGGAAGCGTTTTTCGCATGGCGAGAGCTGCCTTTCACACCTTGCGGAGCTTAAAGCATTATGCAATAGAAAATCTATTACAGTTTGAAATACCTTCAAAATAAGACGTTTCGCTTGGTTTTCTTCAAGCACCATAGCGGTGCTATGCGGGTTAAAAGGATATGGGTCTTTCATATTAGGAAACATACCTGACAACTCTCCTTTTCTTCTGGCTGCTTGGTAAGTATCGAAAAAGGAAAACAAGCCGATCTACTTTTAATAGACGGGGATCCTGTTAGTGATATCAACGACATGTACAATATTAAAAGGGTAATGTTGAACGGAAAATGGGCTCAGTAACAAAAATCTACTTAAATCTTCTCAAAATCAACAGCAACTACTTTGTATTCAGGTGTCATAGTTTGTTGATCTCCAACATCACCGGTAATAATATTAATAAAAACATCAGGTTGATGAAAGGTAGTCCGTACAACTCCAGGTTTTACCGTATAATTCAATTTTACGGGGATATTCACACTTCCTCTATCTGAAAAAATACGAACAGAATCTCCTGCTGCAATTCCTTTTTCACCAGCATCTAAGGGGTTTATTTCTAAATAATCTTGTGGTGAAAGCTTTTGGTTATCCGTTCTACGGGTCATAGTGCCCGAATTGTAATGTTCTAATTGTCTAGCTGTAGTTAAAATAAATGGATATTTTTCTCGATGCTCAACCAATTCAGGAGTTTCTTCAAAGTCGAAATTATGGAACTTTCCTTTTCCGCGTTTAAAGTTACCATCAATATGGAGCATCTTAGTGTCAACGCCTTCTTTTGATACAGGCCATTGTAGTCCATTTTTGCCCAAACCTTCCCAGGTGACGCCATTCATAAAGGGAATTACATCAGCTATTTCAGCTAAAATTTTTGCAGCATCATAGGTGCGACCTGTAGGTTGTTCATAGCCCATTTTATACATCATATCAATGATGATTTGTCCATCTGATTTTGAATTGCCTATTGGTTCAACTACTTTGTTTACACGTTGTACACGTCGTTCTCCATTGGTAAATGTTCCGTTTTTCTCAAAATAAGAAGAGGCTGGGAGCACCACATCGGCCATTTCGGCGGTAGCACTCATAAATAATTCTTGTACAATTAAAATATCTAATTTTTCAAATGCTTTACGAATATGATTAGAGTTAGGGTCGGTCATCAAGGTGTCTTCACCAACAATCCACAATGCTTTAAAATCGCCATCCATAGTTGCATTGAGCATTTCAGGAATTTTCAATCCTTCTTCTGTTGGCATTTTCACACCGTATTTATCGGTAAAATAATTTTGAACCTCAGTACTGTTTACGTCCATATAACCAGCGGTTTGATGAGGTTGTACACCCATATCTGCTGCTCCTTGTACATTGTTTTGTCCACGTAAAGGGTTTAATCCCACACCGTTTCTGCCAATATTACCCGTCATCATGGCAATATTCGATAATAGCATTACGGTTTTGCTTCCTTGAAAATGCTCGGTAACACCTAAGCCGTGGAATTCCATGGCATTATCCGCTTTGGCATAAGCAATTGCAGCATCACGGACAAGGGCTTTGGAAACACCTGTTAATTTTTCCAATTCTTCCATATCTAAGTCAGCAACATGCGATTTGAAATCGGCATAATGCTCGGTGTATTTTGCGATAAATTCAGGATTTACCAAATCTTCAGCAATGATATAATGAGCCATCATATTCAAAATGGCAACATTGGTGCCTGGGCGTAATTGTAAATGATAGGTTGCCAATTTCGCCAATTTGGTTTGTACTGGGTCAACTACAATGCTGGTAACACCCTGCATAAACAGTTGTTTAATCTTAGCCCCAGTTACCGGATGTGCTTCGGTCGGATTTGCACCAAACAAGAAAATGGCATCCGTTTGGTCTAAATCTTCAATAGAATTTGTTGCTGCACCAGTACCGAAAGCTTGTTGCATTCCGTAAGCGGTAGGTGCGTGACATACTCTAGCACAACCATCTATGTTATTGGTGTTTATTACAGTTCGGATAAACTTTTGCATCAAATAATTCTCCTCATTTGTAGCTCTAGAAGAAGAGATGCCGCCAATACTATTTGGCCCAAAATCAGCTTTTATTTGGGTGAGCTTATCAGCGATAAAAGTATAGGCTTCATCCCAAGAAACTTCTTCAAATTTTCCATTTCGTTTGATAAGTGGCTCTTTTAACCGATCTGGGTGATTGTAAAATTGAAAAGCAAAGCGTCCTTTTAAACAGGTATGACCTTGATTTACTTCGGCTGTTTCAGGTGCTTCTATCCCTTTAATTTGTCCATCTATTTTTGAAACATCCAATTGGCAACCTACACCACAATAGGTACAAGTAGTTCGAATAACCTCATCGGCAATTAATGTTTTGGTTTCAAATTTATCGGTTAAGGCTTCCGTTGGGCAGGTTTGTACACAAGCTCCGCAAGAAACACAGGCAGATAAATCGAAAGAAGTATCAAAACCTTTGATAATGTTGGTGGTAAAACCACGCCCTGACATACCTAAAATCATTTCTCCTTGAATTTCTTCGCAAGCACGAACACAACGATAGCAATTGATACATTGCGATAAATCGGATTTTATATATGGATGAGCTCTGTCGGTTTCTATCGCTAAATGATTGTCCCCTTCAGGATAACGAACATCTGGAATACCAATTTGAGCTATTGTTTTTTGGAATTCAGTAGGCAGTTTTCCTTCGGGAGCAAATACTTTATCGGAAGGGTAATCGGTTAATACCAATTCTACAATATTCTTACGCAGACGTTTCATTTTCTCGGTTTGGGGATAAATGTAGAGTCTCTCAGAAACTGGTGTATGGCATGAAGCAACAACTTTAGCATTGCCATCTTTTTCACGTGCAATTTCAACGGAACAGACTCGGCAAGAGCCAAAGTTGTCGAGTCTATCGTCTTGGCACATAGTCGGAATCTCTTCATGCTCAATACGACGAACGAATTCTAAGATGGTTTCGTCTTTGTTGTATTGATGTTTTATGTTGTTTATATATGCAATCATAATGTTTTGTTGTTATACTGAGATGCACTGAGGAATCACAGAGAGTCACAGAGTTTTCTGGATTATATTTTAAAACGTTTTATGCCGTTTTTTAATGATTTCACATGAAAGTTAATCAATAAGCCAAGTGGAAAATTCCCCAACTTCATGTATGTTAGTATTTGCGCTGTATGAACATCCGTAAAGTATTCTACAGTTTTAAGTTCAACAACTATTTTGTTTTCTACCAATAAATCAATTCTGTAGCCATGGTCTAATTTAATCTCTTTGTAAACTACTCGGTAGCGGTTTTTTTTTAACCATTAATCCTTCATTGATCAATTCATAATACAGACACTCTTGATAAGCAGACTCTAACAAACCAGGACCTAATTGACGGTGCACTTCAATTGCTTTACCTATAATTAAACCTGTAATTTCATTACTTTCCATTTCTCCGTGTATCTCTGTGTCCCTTTGTGCATCTCCGTGTAATAGTACATTTTTCGTGACGTAATTAAGAGAAATACTCCTTCAATTCATCCCCAAAATACTCCAATCCATTCTTAATAGGCAATGGAATTCCACCCCCCAAAGCACATAACGACCCAATTTCTAAGGTTTCTATCAAATCATCAAATAACTGTCTATCAATTTTATAATTACCATGCTGAGCCTTTTTTAGCATTTCATAACCACGGTGCGAGCCGATTCGACACGGATAACACTTTCCGCAAGACTCATCTGCTGTAAACTCTAATAAATGATCTAAAAATTGAATCATCGGAAAATCTGTAGGAATGGAAACCACACTGGCATGACCAAGTAAAAATCCGTTATTGCCCAGCGATTCAAAATCTAAGGTCAGGTCTGCAATTTTATGTATAGGTACAATTCCACCTAACGGACCGCCAATTTGTACAGCTTTTATATTTGCTTTAAATCCTTTACCAAAATCGTCAAATACGGATTGTAAAGACGTTCCCATTTCTATCTCATAGATTCCGGGTTGGTTGAAAAAACTGTCTAAAGACACTAATTTTGTTCCTGTAGATTTACCATTTCCCAAATTGGCATAAGCAGCTCCTCCATTTTCTAAAATCCAATGGATATTCGCAAAGGTTTCCACATTGCTCAATACCGTTGGCTTGCCATATAAGCCGTATTGTGCTGGGTATGGCGGACGAACACGTACTTCTGGGCGTAAACCCTCAATAGAATTCAATAAAGCAGTTTCTTCACCACAAACGTAAGAACCTTGTCCGCGTATGATTTTAAAACGGAATCCGTTTAACAAATTCAAAGCCTTTAATTCTTCAATGGCCGCATTTACTTTACGAACAGAATCAGGGTACTCTCTGCGGATATAAAGTACGCCAGTATCTGCTCCAACAGTTAAACCGGCCATTAGCATTCCAAAAAGCACCTTGTGTGGTTGGTGTTCCATCAAATACATATCAGAATACGCACCAGGATCACCTTCATCAGCGTTGCAGACTATGTATTTTTGGTTCTTGTCACCCTGAGCCTTTCGACTACGTTCAAGACTGGCTTTGTCGAAGGGTTCTTTAATTACCGCATCCAACTTAAAATAAAATGGAAATCCTGCACCACCACGTCCACGTAAATTGGAGGTTTTAAATTCGTCTATGACCTGTTGTTGTTTGTTTTTAAAAGTATCTGCTAAGGCGTAAAAGCTAGAGATATCACCAATTTTAGAAGTTAATATTGGTGTGGTGTTGCAATCTATATTGTAATGGTCTCTTCCCTTCGGGGACTTGCCTGCCAGCAAAGGCAGGGACGAAGATGGGAGTTTTAGTATTTCAGTTAACCCCTCTTTCGTGCTTGCCGAATAAGTTTTATCATCATATAAAAAAGCATGTCCTTGATGGCAATGTCCTAAGCATGGCACATGACCAATAGTATCAGCATCGACCAAGCTTGCTAAATTCTCATGTAAATTCTCTTGTGTGCCAGCAACCATACATGCCGTACCATTACAGACATGCACTGTTTTATTTTGATTTTCAGGTCGTAGAAAATCATAGAATGAAGCTGTACCAAATACTACAGAATCGTCAATTATAAAACGTTTTGATAATTCGTGATATTCCTCCTCAGAAGCCGATTTCTCTGCCAATTCAGCTATATTTTCAAAAAGATTATCATCTAACTCTTTTCTGTATGATAAGGAACGGATATTTTTATTTGCCATGATTATGGGTTAATTGCACTAAATTTTTATCTAAGGTAGCTTATATTTTATAGTTATTATATGCGACAGTTTCAAAGTTTATTTTTCTTGGTATAAGTTACAATAGTTAAACTCGCATTATGCAATAGAACTTCGTGATGAGGTTTGAAAGACCAATAAAATCAGTGATTTTACTTCAAGCGGCATAGCACCGCTACGGTGATTGAAGAAAACCAAGTGAAACGTCTTATTTTGAAGGTATTTCAAACTGTAATAGATTTTCTATTGCATAATGCGGGTTTAACCGTAGCGGTGCTTTGTAAAAACTTAAAAAAGTTATATTTTATCGTAGTTGTAAGGCTTATAACGAAGTTCTAATGCATAAAATATGGATTAAATTACCAATTGCTTTTAAACTATTTCTATGTAAAAAGCGACCTTCTAAGAGGGTGGATTTTTACTTTGGAGTTAATGAGGCATTTTAACCTATTTTAGTTATTGTCCATTTTCGGATTGGGATAATTATCAGATTGGTCCCCGATCCCCTCATCCATACAGACAAAATCTTTTTCAAGTATTAATTGAAGTTGTTCTCCATCATCCAAAGTCTGGGAATGATAAAAACCTACTTGGTCGTTCAGGTGCCAACCGCTGAGTATTTTTTTTGGTATGAACAAAATTATTCCCAAGTTCAAAAAAGAAGCATGTAAATTGTCATATTTATCAGAGACCTTCACTGCATAAACGAAATTTGATTCATTAAATGCAGTTTTCTCTCTTGCAATTCCCTTTTCGCACAGGGTTTTTACTTCTGTTTTTGTTAATCGAAACCGTACCGAATTCCCTTTTATCCTAATCTTCATTATTACAAATATCGTTTTCTAATATTTCAAAACAGTCTCTTAGATTCCAGTAATTTTTTTTTATACCTAAGCTCTCCTAATTCAATGCCGATGGATGTTTTGGTCAACATGGTAAAGATAAATGCACCCATGGCCCAAATACCAAGCGTTACTCCAATTTCAACATAGGTAGGCGTGTATTCCACAATTTTGCCATATGGCCCGGGAATAAAACCAGGTACAATAAGTCCAAACCCTTTCTCGATCCAAATAGCAACGAACAATAATAAACAAGCAAAAAACAACACTTTAAAATTATTCCTTAATTTATGGATCGAAAGTATAATCGTGGCTAGCACATTCATAGAAATTGCAGTCCA
>UOEL01000116.1_pt1 | contig 11601 bp, 14 predicted proteins | sample 1989351 | NCBI WGS metagenome assembly UOEL01 (sample SAMEA4712195, study PRJEB27164) | hydrothermal vent metagenome | biome: marine basaltic hydrothermal vent biome; feature: marine hydrothermal vent; material: mineral | place: Pacific Ocean | collected 2011-06-14/2011-07-23 | depth 1719 m
AGCCATCTGAACTAATTTCCTATGTTGAAAAATCAATAGAAATAGATCTGTTTCCTCTGTAAAATAATGTATCTTTATTGCTCAAAATCGGGGAGTTTTTTAAAGTGATGTTTTTGCTTGTTTACACAATAAAAATAACACTTTACACCCAATTTTATCTAGTTATAATGAATTTTTCGGGTTAAACAAAAACATCCATTGCATGAAAATAAGAATCAAGGGTAATTCAGTACGATTTCGACTTACAAGAACCGAGGTTTCCACCTTGTGTACGATAGGTCGAATAGAAGAAAAGACGGGTTTCAATGATGCGGAATTCAACTATGCAGTTCAAGTGGTCGATAATTTAGGAGAACTGAATGCTGAATTTAAAGCCAATATCATTCTCTTAAAGCTTCCTAAAGGTTTAGCAAATGGTTGGGATGTAAATGAAACTATAGGTTTTGAAAATAAAGTAACGCTTGACAATGGCAATGAACTTGCCCTGCTCATCGAAAAAGATTTCACTTGTTTGGACAATACAATTGAAGATCAATCTGATAATTATCCCAACCCAAAATCTGGGCATTGATACGCCTCATTTTAGAATTAAACGAGTATTATTTAAAAGCTGACAAGCCCGTAATATCCATTCCCGTAATCAATAAATGAATATCATGTGTGCCCTCGTAGGTAATCACGCTTTCTAAATTCATCATGTGGCGCATGATGCTATATTCACCGGTAATGCCCATGCCGCCCAAGATCTGTCGCGCCTCGCGCGCGATTTTGATGGCCATATCAACATTATTGCGTTTTGCCATTGATATTTGTGCCGTAGTGGCTTTGCCCTCATTTTTTAATTGCCCTAATCTAAAAGCCAACAATTGGGCCTTTGTGATCTCGGTGATCATTTCGGCCAATTTTTTTTGTTGTAGTTGAAATGCGGCAATCGGTTTGCCGAACTGAATACGTTCTTTGGCGTATCGCAATGCCGTATCGTAACAGTCCATGGCCGCACCGATAGCGCCCCATGAAATACCATATCGGGCAGAATCTAAACAGCCTAACGGAGCACCCAATCCCGTTTTTCCGGTCAGTAGGTTTTCTTTGGGCACTTTTACGTTGTCAAAAATAAGCTCACCTGTTGCCGAAGCTCGAAGTGACCATTTATTATGTGTTTCAGGGGTAGAAAAACCTTCCATGCCACGTTCAATGATAAGTCCGTGAATACGGCCTTCCTCGTTTTTGGCCCATACTACGGCAATATCGGCAAAGGGTGAATTCGAAATCCATAGTTTGGCACCGTTCAGTAGATAATGATCGCCTTTATCTTTATAATTAGTAGTCATACCACTAGGGTTAGATCCATGGTCGGGTTCGGTGAGGCCGAAACATCCCATAAATTCACCTGTTGCCAATTTTGGCAAGTATTTTTTGCGTTGTTCTTCGTTGCCGTATGTATAAATAGGGTACATGACCAAAGAAGATTGTACCGATGCTGTGGAACGAACTCCACTGTCACCACGTTCTATCTCTTGCATGATCAGACCGTAGCTGATTTGGTCTAATCCCGCCCCGCCATATTCTGCTGGAATGTAAGGGCCAAAAGCGCCTATTTCTGCCAAGCCGCCAATAATTTGCTTCGGAAATTCTGCCTTTTGGGCATACTCTTCAATGATGGGCGAAATATCACGCTTTACCCATTGTCGAGCAGCATCACGTACAAGCTTATGTTCTTCCGATAACAGATCATCTAGATTGTAATAGTCAGGGGCTTCAAATAAATCAGGTCTCATAAATACGGATTTTCATCAAAGATATATAACAATATGCTAAACCAAAGTTACATTTTCAAATAAAATGCCTTGGTCAATTCTTGATATTCAAGCGTGCACTCCCCACGTTTTACTTCAATGGTCAGTTCGCTTTCAGCGACGGAAGTTCTCTTTGGGCCAAACTGTAATAAGCTTCTTTTTATTTCGCTGGATGGATTGCCCCTTACCCACATTCTGTGATTTAGATAGAGTCCGAGTTTTGAGGCCGATCGAGCAAAGGCTTCCTCTTCTTTAAAAGGGATGATGGTGGCAAAAAGGCCATCCGTAGAAAGTAATTTTGAGACTCCATCCAAAAGCTCCTCAAAGGGCAAAGATCGGTTCTGTCGGGCAGTGTCTCTAGCGTGATTTCCACTAGCAACAGCCTCTGAATAAAATGGCGGATTGGAAACAATTAGGTCGTACGGCTCTTCGATTTCGGCTACAAACTCATCAAGCCCGGCGTGATAACAAAAAAGGCGGTCTGCCCAAGATGAGATTTCAAAATTCTCAAAACACTGTTGGTAGGCCGCTTCGTCCAATTCAATGGCATCAATGGTTTTTGCCGCACTTCTTTGGGCTAGCATTAGGGCGATAACCCCGGTTCCGGCACCAATATCCAAAATAGACTCTGGTCCGGTTTGAAGGCTGGCCCATGCGCCCAAGAGCACCCCATCGGTGCCTATCTTCATGGCACAGCGGTCTTGGTGTACCGTAAATTGCTTAAAATGAAAAGGTTTGGCCAAAACAATTAATTTTCAGTATCTTGTGTGCAAAACAGAAATGCTCTGAAGAACGAGTTCATGGTGCAAATCTAAAATATTGGAACGAAACGATCACTATTTTTTCAAGCACTTAATATACCCCTATGAGAAACAAACAACTATTTTTTACGATTCTTTTTTATATGTTGGGGGTTATTTTTTTTACTTCATGCAGTACTGATAACGAGAAGGTGGTGGAAGAGGTACCTCAAGAACAGGAAGAAGAAACAGAGGAAGAGGTAACCATTGTAGATTCAAAAACCTTCGTATTGGGCGAGACGGGCGATTCAGGAACTTCAGGCACCGCAAAGTTCATATCGAACAGCGATAATACACTTGTTGTTGAACTGAATTTGAACAACACCGATTCTGGTGAAATGCATCCCGCGCATATTCATTTCAATACAGCCGTTGAAGGGGGCGGTGTCGCGCTGACCCTTGGCGTCGTAAATGGGGATACCGGTAAGAGTACCATAAGTTTTACAGTCTTAGATGATGGTAGTGCCATTACCTATGCCGAATTGATCGATTTCGATGGTTATATCAATGTTCACCAAAGCGCAAGCACTATGGAAACTTTGGTCGCGCAGGCAGATATTGGGCAAAATGAATTAACGGGAACGTCTAAGGAGTATGCCCTAGACAATGTTATTGGGTATGACATTGAAGGTACGGCGACCTTTTACGAACGCAACAATGGCGAGGCCCTTGCAGTGTTACAATTGATCAATACAGTTGAAGAAAGCGAACATCCAGCCCATATTCATTCAGGAAATGCGGCAGACGGGGGCGACATAGTTTTTACCTTTCAAGCAATTGATGGCAATACGGGCATTAGTATGACCAATGTGGCCGTTCTTGATGATGAAACCGCTTTTGATTACAATGATGTGCTCACTTTTGATGGTCACATAAATGTACATTTAAGTGCCTCAGATATGGCAACTTGGGTCTCAAGGGCCAATATTGGGTCGAACGAAGGTGCGCCCGTACCGCTTGGCGGAATCAATTATACAGTTACAAATCAAGGGTCAAATGCATACGCTTTTGATGGTAACGGTTTGACCGATAGTCTAAACCCTAATATTACCTTGGAAAGAGGCAAGACCTATACGTTTGATATCAGGGCGCCCGGACATCCGTTTTTCATCAAATCAGTGCAAGGCACAGGTAATGGCGATACGTATGATCGGGGTGTGACCGACAACGGTCAGACATTTGGAGCGGTTACTTTTATAGTGCCTTTAGATGCGCCCGATACCTTATATTACAATTGTGAATTTCATATTTTAATGACGGGAGAGTTCAATATTATCGATTGAACGATACAGTTGATCTAATAGTAGAAACCCTTTATAGTTACATTGGGTATGTTACGATGTTTCATTGATTGACTTTTCAGGCTTCCCTTGTTTCAGACCCTTCTAGCTCTAATTAAGTAATCGCCCAAGCGAGAGCGCATGGTATTGGCCAAAAGTTTGATTTTTGCGACGACCTTAGGGTATTCGTCCGCCACATTTTTAGTTTCGCTTTTATCATTGATCACATCGTACAGTTCAATTTCTTCTAAATCGACCATTTTGTACGCTCCTGGTACACCATCTTTTCCAAGTTCTTGGCCTGACATAGTTCTGTAGGTATGCGGAAAATACAATTTCCATTTCCCGTACCTGACGCCGAACAGTTCATTGACCCGGTAATAAAAGAAATATGCCTCTTGCTGACTCTCATCACTTTCGCCCGTCAGAACGCTCCAAACGTTTTTTCCATCGATTGTTTTCTCGGGAAGTTTTAAATTTGTAACCGCCGCAAGGGTAGGAAGCATATCAATGGCCATAATCGGCACGTCGATTGTTTTTCCTGCTTCCAGTTTTTTCGGATAGCGTATTATAAAAGGTTCACGCTGGCCTCCTTCCCATGCCGTTCCCTTTCCTTTGCGAAAAGGCAGGGCACACTACCTGAATGATTGCCATAGGCAAGCCATGGGCCGTTGTCTGATGTAAAGACGACAATGGTGTTTTCTTCTAACCCGTTTGTTTTTAAAGCATCTAAAATCTGACCGACCGACCAATCTATTTCCATAATCACATCCCCGTATAAACCTCTATTCGATTTCCCCTTGAACTTATCGGAAACGAACAATGGCACGTGTGGCTGCGGATGTGGCACATATAAGAAGAAGGGCCTGTCTTTGTTTCTGTTAATGAAATCAACACTTCGTTCGGTGATCCGAGTGGTCAGATCGGTTTGATCGGTCAAGGTCTCTATGACCTTTTCATTTTCGAACAAGGGCAACGGGCCAAAATTGAAGACCGATCCTTGCTCCACACTTGCCCCATCACCCACGCCAATATACAACAGCCCATAGTCTTCATCTTCTGGTGTGCTCAAAGGGTTAAAAGTAATCTCCTGTAACCATGTGCGCCGGTCACCATATTGATACGCATTAGTTCTCTTCTCATACCGCTGAATGTAGAGTATTCTGGCTTAGAGGCCTTCCATTTAGAAATCACCCATTGCAACTTGACGGGTATGCTATCGGTATATGCCATATCAGCTGGTCTTGAATTTCTGAATTTCTAGCTTCAGTATGCGTAGTGTAAAAAAGGCCGTTTTCGGTAAATTCAGGATGAAAAGAAAAACTACCAAAGCCACTGCCTAAGCCAGGTTCGTGAATAAATCGGGGCAGTTGTTGGGCAAGATCCAGATAAAGTTTCGGCTTCGCGCCATGGATAGAGAATAGTTGACCCCTAAGATCCACAACGAACAATCGTTGGTCAGATGGTCGGTAGTCAAGTTTATTGATTCTTGTTCTGGGCATTTGATCACTTGACGGTGCGATTTGGCAAACCAATTGCAAGTCAATAATCAAGTCATCAAATAGTGTTTTATCAGGTATGGGGTCGGTAAGTTTTTGTGTTTCAACACTTTATTTTTGAATAGGGCTGGCCTTTTGCGTATGTAAAAAGGCGATAATATCTTCTATTTCATGGTCGGGTATATGTTCATATACTGGCATAACGGTTTGGCGCTGATCGAACAACTCCTGCGCTCTTGGATCCCCATCAATGAATGCCTGGGGGATTCTTGATGAAACCATGTATCCAATCTGAGGGGGCTTGCTCGGTTATTCCACCTAACTGAGGACCGATGCCGTCTTGTCTAAAATTGTGGCAAGCACTACAATGAACATCAAAAAGCGATTTTCTTTGGTCAATGGTTGCAATATCGGTAGCAATAGATGCCGTATCTATTGTTTTGTCAAACCGGCAAGCGCTGAAAAACAGCAACAAGGTACTGGCCAACATGCGATATAAAAGGGGTATTGGAAATCTAATTTTCATCGCTTGTTTCTTTTTAAAATCGCAACCATTAGAAAGTTGTATTCAATATATTGGCGTGAGAATCCTTCAATTTTTGAATTCTAAAAATAGGAATTTCAGCTTAATGCAGTCTTCATGCACACCAAAAATACAAATATATCGTATTCGTTAAACTTTTGGTTTGATTGGCGATCCGCTTTCATTACATATTAGATAGCGCAATAGGAGAAATAAACAAACAAATTTGTGGCAGACGCGTCTGTTGAGAAATGATTTTCAAAGGGGAAGCTTGCGTGGTTATTCAAAAACAATTGATTTCAACAAAATAGTTTAAAGCAAATACAAATCTACCAAACCATCTGGCGTAGTCACATAAATCGTTTTGTTTTCACGATTCACCTTGGTAATAATCTCATCGTTTATGGGAATCAACAATTGTTTGCTATCTTTTTCAACTTCGAACAAGGCTTGCGAAGTAGTGTCGTTTACACTTTGAATGATGCCGATGTCGCCATGAACACTATCGATTAGGGTAAAGCCGATTACTTCGTGAAAATAGAATTTATCGCCGCCGAGTTTCGGTAAAAAAGAGAGGGGAAGGTAGAGTTCAGAGCCCATGATCTTATCAGCGTCGTCTTCACTGGTGACCTCTTCAAAATCAATGCGCAACAAACTTGATTTGTGCAATCGACAGCGTTTGATAAAAAAAGGAACCAGGTTATTTCGTAACGAAATAAAAACTGATTCCAATGTATCGTACAGTTCGGGTTCGTCGGTATCTAATTTTACCAGTACCTCACCCTTGTAGCTATATTTTGAAACGATCTTACCTAGGTAGAAACATTCTTCCTTGCGCATCGTTTCGTGATATTTTACTTTTCTTCGTTAGAAGCCTTGTCTTCAGAGTCAGCCTTGGCTTCTTCTTTTGGTGCTTCTTCGGCTTTTTCGGCAACTTCAGCTTCAGAAGCGGCTTCTGCAACTTCTTCTTTTGCTGGTGTCTCTTCTTTTGGTGCCTCCTCTACTTTTTCAACTTCTTTGGTTTCTGTAACGGTTTCAGCTACTTCTTCAGTGGCCGTTTCTTCAACTTTGGCCTCAACAGCTTCCCCTTCTGGGGTTTCTGTTGCTGCTTCAGCCTCTGGCAATTCAGCTTCAACAGCCGCTAATGCACGTTTTTCGCTTACTTCTTTTTCAGCGGCCAGTGCTTTTGCTTTTGCATCGGCTTTTACTTTTTCCAATCCGCCTACTTTAACGGCAACTGATTTTTCTTTTTCTTCAATCCAAGCGTTGAATTTTTCTTCAACCTGCTCTTCGGTCAGAGCGCCTTTACGTAGTCCGCCCAACAAATGGTGTTTCAACATAACGCCTTTGTACGACAAAATAGCTCTGGCCGTATCGGTAGGCTGTGCACCATTTTGAAGCCATTTTACGGCATTGTCAATTTTAACTTCAATGATCGCTGGGTTGGTATTTGGGTCGTAGATGCCCAATTTCTCTAAAAATTTACCATCTCTTTTTGTACGGCTATCCGCTGCTACTACCCAATAGAAGGGTTTTCCTTTTTTACCGTGTCTCTGTAATCTAATCTTAACTGGCATATCACATTAATTTGTAGGGTGCCCGACCCTGATTATTAATTCTTTTGTCCTTTAAAAGGGTGCAAATATAGAGTATTTTAATAAATGAGCAATCTATTTTGGTAAATATCGAACAAGGTAAGGTTAAAGTTAATAACTCTTAAAAACTCCCTTTTAAAAGAAGAACGCATTTCCATACTTTTATAGCCTCTTTTTTAGACGAACAATACACTTTTTATGTACCTGATCTTTGACACTGAAACCACAGGCCTACCAAAACGTTGGAACGCCCCAATAACCGACACTGACAACTGGCCACGCTGTATTCAGATCGCTTGGCAATTGCACGATGGTATGGGCAAGTTGGTGGAGCGCCAAGATTACTTGGTGCGGCCTGATGGGTCCTTTTACCATCTTGATACCATCACTCTACCCACTCCCATTCAAAGTTGGCATCGTTAAAAAGGGTATCGGGGAAACTCCAGGCTCTCTGCTCCTTTTCCCACACGATATAGGTGGCGTTCAATACTCCTCAAATGCTATGGTTGCCGATTTCGTTGATGTCAATATAATGTGGCTGTAGGGTATCTAAAAAGTACAGCTCGGTAGTTGCGTCGTGGTCTAATGTTCTCAAAATTGTTGTTCCAATTACAAAAATTCCGTCCATATTGTTACGCACCAAATTTTGCCAGCCGACCTCCTTATAAAGTTCAGATATGGAAAGTTTTATTCTATTTCTACAGAATTCGGTAACGAAATAGGCCTGTGCCCCTATGGTAGTGTCGGTATCTTTGGTAAAGAACGGGTCGTTGAACTTGAGTTCTTGCCCGTCGCTCCACGTACCGCTCATTGCACTCCTCCGACAACGAATCTGATTTTCCTGTCTTTTCAAAGCTTTTTAGCAGTTGGTTATTAGAGCTGTATAAGGTGTGATGGGCCGTTCTTCTTTGGCCATTAGAGTATCGCACGGTAAGTCTTACAAAAAGTCGATCGCCCGAATACACCCTGATCGTCATGCTACTGCCGGTTCCTTCATTGTAATATCGAAAGCCGTCATAGCTCGTCTCCCATTTATAGGTTCGATTTAAACAATTACGCACATTGGCCGATAAGGTAAACTTCGGAACAAAGAGATGTCATAGGGGTCGTTTGTACAAACGGTCATGGCAGGTGCCAGTTCTGGCGATATAGTTCGATACCCTACAGGCGGCGCTCTTCAATTGTTGGGCTTTGTTTTTTGACGAGTCTTTTTATTGCCCGTGAAAACCAAAAATATGACCGGCCCAATGAGTATAAAGAACAACACCTTAAAAGTTTGGTAAAAACTATAAGACATTGCATTAAAGATCATGGTGGAAAAAGCAATTGAAATGAAGACCGCCATTGTTGCTAATACCAGCCTGAATTTTTCAATAAATTTGTTTTTCTTCTCTTTTATCATTTCATAGGGGTAATTCCAATATCTCGGAAACTTAATTGCAACCCACACTAACAGCAAGAGAAGCATGTTTACACATATGGCAATCCACAAAGAATTTTTGCTTCCCCAACTGTCAATTTCCCCCGAATAGTTGATGTGTGTGGGTATTGTATTAGGTACGTTGCTATAGTCGAGATACAAAATACCAGAATAGGTGAGAAGGACAGAAAGACCCATTAAGAACACCAGTTTTACTTTGAAGGATACCATAATCTGAGATTTAAGGGTTGATATGTTGGTAAAAGGTACAGAATTAACCCGCCAACTATTGAAAAAAAGAATGAGAAAATACCATGAAACAAAATAATTGAAAAATGAAAAGCTATACCTATAGGTAATATTTTTTTTCTGTATTTTCTAGAAGCCGTCAAAGCTAAAAAGAGCATTAACTCAAAAACTATTACACCATAAGTTAAAATCGTAACTGCCCAATCGTTTTTTAAAGCCATATTTATTATAGGAATTAAGTTGTCTGAACTTCCAAAAAAACTATGATTTAACCAATAGTATAGGGCAGTTCCGTTCATCCATTCCCTCACATCAAATTTGCCTACTGCAGCATGAAAGTATATTATTGCTATTTGAAACCTGATTAGATATATAGAAAACAACCCAAATACATTTTTAGATGAATATGACGGCTGTTTTGTATGCCAATGGTTTTTTCTGTCATCGGTTAGACATAGGGGAATTAACAAAAAAGTAAGAACAGCTGCTATTTGGTCGCCACCGTCAATTACAGAAGAGCCGAAGAAGAAACTTATTGAAACCCACCAATGGAGAACCGAAGAGATTTTAATATAAAAACCCGAAATCACCAACATTAGTATAATGACAGCCATAATTTTCATATAGTCGAAATTATCGAACCCTAAAATCAAAAAGAAATTAAAATGATTGATGTCCGCCAAAGGACTCAATAAGGGGTTGAAAACCTCTCCTTCTACATTTCGTTGTATGATTACGGATTCTGAATTGGTTATAAGGGTCAATAATGTTCCAACGGCAATAATGCTTCGAGCAAGTCCAACTACATTCGTATATGGGAATCTCAAAAAGGATAATTGCTTTATTTTTTCTTCAATACTATTCAGTATCATTGCATTCAATTCTTAGGTGTATGATTTTTGCAGGCATTTTCAATTTGTTGATTGACTTGCTCCAAGCCCACGGAATTGGTTTTTGAAAGACTAATAGGTAGTCGCCGCACAAAATTGGCTGATATATTCCATTTTTTACCTTACAAACATTTAAAGGTCTTTTGAGCTTTGAATGTTCAGTTGTTTGATAGTTCCATTGGTAGTTCGTATATAAAGTATCTGGAATTTGAAATTTCAACGCCTGTATTTCAGTAAGCACTTTACTTATTTTTCTGTCAAGGCCAAAAATATTTTTATACGAAGAATGCTTTTGAGGGTACTTTATAAGAGAATCATCATCGTGAAATTCATATAAAATAACTTGCGCTTCTCGTGGGCTTCTTGTAAAGAAAGCCCATCCTTGAGGAACAAATCGCATATAGACCCGGTGTAGTTCAACACCGCATTCATGCTCGGTCGTGCCGACCGCACGAATGCTTAGTTATTAGGCAAAAGTGTTTAGTCACAATTTCCATTACAATCTTCTGCGTTTTCATAATCTTGTTGAGTTATTTTAAATAAATATCTTTCATTTCCTAAATTTTCATAGTTGGAATGCCTAAATATATTCCTGCCGATTGGTTCAGAAAAGACCATATTGATTGAATTATACTTACTTGTTAAAAACTTTTCATTATTAAAAACTATTCTTACCGAATCGGAACCATAAGCCAAACTTGGATAGTCTTCTGAAATATCAAACTCAATAGTCAATTCAATTTTTTTAGATAATTGTTCCCCCTTGTTTAAATCTTTGGATGTTTGATTATTTATTGTTCCATTTACTTTATTGTAAAATTTCACACTAAGATTAACTTCTGTTTCATTTTCAATGATGTAATCTCGTCTGTTCATTTCTACCTCATTATCTGTACATCCAAGCACGGATAAAAAAACGGATACTATAATTACTAAAAGTGTTTTCATGTTTTCCATTTTATTGCCAATTATTAAAAAGTTCATCTACAAAATTTTCTGTTGCGTTGTTGCTTCTTGCCTTAATATTGTTTCTCCACTCTGTCCAACTTTTTGCGCCTCTTAGCCCATCTTCTAATTGTTTTACAGTATACCCCCTTACACGGTCTAAAGGAAATGCTGAACCATAAACGCTTCTTTGGTTTATATTATCAATCATGTCAAATCCTAAAGAAGTGTATAAGGGTTGTCTATAGGTTTCTAAACGTTGTCTGTTATTAAAATAATACTCATAATTCGGCTGATTGAACATATCCTTATAACGATTAAGTGCAAAAAGTATTTCAACGGTAGTAGCCCATGTTTCCAAGGTTCTTACATCCCCTCTGTTTTGGTTGTTAAAAACAGCATCAGAAATATAGCCATCCCAAATGAGATTGTTATATGCACTTCTATCTAAATTCCAATGTGCTGCGTGTGCTAGTTCATGTATGGTTGTCCCAAAAACTTGTTGACTTTCTTCTCCCCATTCCTTGATATGTATTTGAGCTAAATGAATAAATCTGCGTTGGTGGACATGAGAAGAAACCCCATTTTGTTCTCTAGCCGCAAT
>UOEL01000151.1_pt1 | contig 11517 bp, 10 predicted proteins | sample 1989351 | NCBI WGS metagenome assembly UOEL01 (sample SAMEA4712195, study PRJEB27164) | hydrothermal vent metagenome | biome: marine basaltic hydrothermal vent biome; feature: marine hydrothermal vent; material: mineral | place: Pacific Ocean | collected 2011-06-14/2011-07-23 | depth 1719 m
GTTGCCGACTCGATATGGGAGCATATATTGCAGACCCTTGAAAAACCTTTCCGCTCTTGACAGGCCCCATGGCCACACTTCACACATTTATAACCCTCTTTGTTCTTCAAACCTGCTAAATATTCTTTACGATCATTGTCCGTTTTGAACCAATCAGAGAACTCTAGAAGGTTTTGACCTTTGAATATATCCATAAAAACCCTATTTTTATTGAAATCTAAGTTAGGTATTTATATACTGACCTCTATAATTTTTTATCAAAAGCTTATTTTTTTGACCGAGACATAAGATTTTATTGAAGTTGAACAATTATAGATGAGCTGATTTATATTGGAAAATCAAGACAATCAAGGCTGTTTTTATGGAGAGTGGGTCGGACGAACATACCCAGTTAGCCATTCAAAAATATAAGCAATATGCTTTTGGGGTATTGGGTAATTTGAATATTTTCGATGACGAAAAAATGCTATTACGATATTTTGGGAATAATTCTCTTCCCTTGAATGTTTTGCTAAGCGCAATTTGAAAAAAAAGTGATAGGGTTTGGAGAAGCTTTAGGCGGCAACAAAACCCATCTTTTTTTCAGCAGTCTCTTAGTTCAATTTATACCGAACCCCAAAAAAACCACGTATTCCTTGATTTGGACCATATACATAAGAAGGGTCGAAAGTCAGGGCGTTTGGGTTATCGGCGGTTGCAACCGCATTGCCATTGCCATCAAAGACCACATTTTTGTCAAAGGGGTCGTTTGCCCGTGCGATGATAAATGGGTTACCGCGATTGGGTGTCCAATCCAAAAGGTTTTTTATGCCGCCGTAAAACTCGAAACCGTCTAATCCTTTATAGGTAAACTGAATATTCTGAATGCTCCAAATAGGTGAAAATTCACTTCTCGGATCCATATCGCCTAATATTGGCAAACGCATGGGGCCGTATAGGTTTCCGGTATAATCTACACTTAAGTGAAGCGGTTTTATAGTATATGACATATTCCAAGTGCCCGAAAAACTTTCTGTCAAGATTTGCTTTTGGGTTATGCCTTCTTCTGTGTTCTTCACATCTTGAAAAGTAGCTCCTACCAATAATTTCAATCCGTTCGGAAAAGAAACATCCACATTTGCGCTTACGCCCTGTGATATTGATTTTCCGTTTAAATTGTCGTAGATAATCTGGTTGGGGTTTGTATCATAATCGGGCAAGATGATATTGCTAAAGCGGGTATAGAAAGCAGATGCATCAAAACTTATAAAAGTGCCATTGTCTGTGTAGATTTTTTTAAGGTAGTTGAGATTGATGTTGAATGATTGCTCGGGTTTTAGTTCTTCAGTAATGATAACATCTCTAGCCCCGGTCAAGGCAGCATGTTCTTCGGTAAAAAGATTCACCACCCGAAAACCAGTTCCGGCATTAAGACGTAGAATGTCATTAGTCGATATTTTCCATCTATAGGCTAGTCTGGGCGTGTAGATCGAGCCATGCCTTTTATCGTAGTCATAGCGCAGGCCAAGAAGCAATGAATGCTTTTTGGCCAAGCTGATTTCATTTTGAACGAACAGACTGGGTATGATTACTTCATCTGCCACTTCGGTTGCGGTGGTATTATCGTCATAAAAATTGTAACGCAGCGCACTACCGAACAATAAATCGTGTTTTCCTAAGGGTTTGGCCCAAGTAAATTGCCCAAAACCGATACGTTGATCTGCCAAATATGGAATGTCGCCATATACAGAATTTTGGCTATGATCGTTATATGAAAAAGAAAACATGATCTTCTCTTGTACTGGAAGTTGGTATTTTCCCAAAACCTCCCATCTTCTCGTATAGATGCTTTCGCCGTAGATTTCATCTCCACCTTTAAATTCTGGCGTCCATTGCATTTCACCTCCCCAACGGTCTTCATAAAAAAATCGACCGGCCAGAGAGAATATTCGGTCGTTTTTCCTTTGAAAATTCCATTTTTGAAAGACCGAGATACGATCTTGTAGGGTCAGGTCGGTAAAATTGTCCCCGTTGTTGTCGATGGGGGTATCATAATTGAAATAATTGATTCCCAAGAGCATATCTGTCTTTTTGCCCATATTTATTTTCGCGCCAATATCAAAGTTGTACTCGCCCCAACCGGTGACGAATGCATCGGCAAAAAAATCAGGAGTTTCCAAAGTGCTTTTTGTGATAATATTGATAAGGCCACCTACCGCCTCGCTTCCGTAAAGGCTTGAAGCGGGACCTTTTACGATTTCGATTTGGTGAATCAATGAATTTGGTATTCCCGAAAGACCATATACCGTACCAAGTCCGCTTACAATGGGCATTCCATCTATCAAGACCAAGGTGTATGGCCCTTCAAGACCGTTAATATGAATATCGCCCGTATTGCAGACGTTGCAATTGATCTGTGGCCGAACACCATTTACATTTTGGAGCGCTTCAAAAATACTGGCCGTAGGGTTCTTTTTTAAGAATGTAGGGCTATATACTTCGACCGGAACCGGACTTTCAGAACGACGGACCGCTTTGAGGGTTCCGGTAACCACGGTTTCCTCTAACTGTTCGTTGCTCGCTTGCAGTTGTATCGCAATGGTTTTGGTCTGGCCGGCCGCCAAAGAAATTTTTTTGGAATAGGGAAGGTAACCAAGTACCGTTGCCCGCAACTGATACGAACCCACGGGTATATTTTGCAATAGATAGGCGCCATCATCATCTGCGGCAGCACCCAATGCAGTCCTCTCCAAATAAACATTGGCAAAAGGAACAGGTATGCCATCGCTGGTCACGATACCTTTGATTTGAGCCTGTTGCGCATTGACAGTGCCAAAACCTATAAAAAAAAGACAAGACACCAATAAAGAAAGGTTTTTTTTGCTATTCGTATTCATTTCTGGTGTACTAAATTAAAATTTAGACAAAACTAAATTTTTATTTTCACAAATAAAAAGTATTTTTGTATAATTTTGAAATTACAATGACACTTTCAGAAGAAGACTACATAAAGGCAATTTATCATTTGGGCAAGGGCAAAGACACAATGGTCTCTACCAATGCCATTGCCGAAAAAATGGATACCAAGCCCTCATCGGTTACCGATATGATTAAAAAATTGGACAAAAAAAGCTTGGTGCTGTACAGAAGGTACAAGGGTGTTTCTTTGACCGATTCGGGAGAGATGATAGCATTGTCAATTGTTCGAAAACATCGATTATGGGAAGTTTTTTTAGTTGATAAGTTAAATTTTTCATGGGATGAGGTACACGAAATTGCCGAGCAACTAGAACATATTAAAAGTGAAAAACTAATTGACAAGCTTGATGTTCATTTAGGTTGTCCAAGGGTGGATCCCCACGGTGACCCTATACCAACTAAAGAAGGACAGTTTAAAAAAACCATTAAGATACTTTTGAGCAAAGCCACGGTTGGTGCAAAAGGAGTATGTGTGGGTGTAAAAGACTCATCACCACCATTTCTGAATTTTTTGGATAAAAACGGCATTACGATTGGCAATGTGATTAAAGTATTGGAAAGGGAAGCGTTCGACAAATCACTCTATATTGAGATAAACAGCAAAAAGATTCATATATCAAACCAGATAGCATCTAATTTGTATTTGGAAATCAAAAAGACTGAATGAAATTGACAGGGTTTTTTCTTGCCCCCCTGTTTTTGTTATTTGGGTTGTGTCATATAGGCATGGGTCAAGATGCGACAGAATCACTTACCCATACGGTAAAGGGTTCTATGCAAATAGAAATAGCATCGGCCTATGAGTCTTTTACTAAATAAAGAGTTAGAACGGAAGCCTATACCCTAGGTTCTGTAGTTGTTTTTTATGGTTTGACCAATACTGTGGAAGTGCGATTAGGAGTAAATCATCAGCAAGAATCAATTCGGATCAATACCGTTAGGGATGATGGCATTTTAAGTGGTTATACCCCTTTGTTGATGGGTCTTGGTCTAGCTGCAACAAAGGAAAAAAGGTGTTTTGCCAAAACTTGGTTTTGTAATTGATGTTGCAATGCCAAATACAGGGCAAAGATTTTAAGACCAATAAGGCAGAAGTGATATTGAACAGTATTTTTTACCACACATTAAGTGAAAGGGCCGATCTAACCTATAATGTAGGAGCGCAGTTTGCTGAAGTAGATAGCTTTTTTATAGTATGGCCTATTACAAAAACGTGACCGAAGTCTTTGGTTTTTATGCTGAACTTAACGGAAGCTTTCCCAAAGATTTTAGTGCCGAGCACTATTGGAATCTGGAGCTTTTCTATATGGTTGCCCCCAATTTTCAAGTTGAGGGTATCGTAGGTACGGGTATAGCAACAGATCAGGGTATTTATTTAAAAGGCAGAATTACGATTGTGATTCCTGATTTTAAAAAGAACAATAAATGATTATGAATGAGATTATAGCGTATTTTGAATCGATTGACCCTATTTTGGCGGCCTTTTATGCCACACTGTTCACTTGGGGCCTTACCGCCTTAGGGGCGGCTTTTGTATTCTTTTTTAAAACAATGAACAGGGCAGTTTTTGATGGCATGCTTGGGTTTACTGGGGGTGTTATGATTGCCGCAAGTTTTTGGAGTCTTTTGGCACCGGGTATTGAGATGAGTCCGGGTGAAGGTTTTGTGAAAGTGATTCCTGCCGCAATAGGCTTTTTTTTAGGGGCGGCTTTTATATTTGCCTTAGACAAGGTGCTGCCTCATATGCATATTAATTTCAAAGAAAGCGAGGGTATAAAAACACCATGGCACAAAACCACCCTATTGACTTTGGCTATTACAATGCATAATATTCCCGAAGGTTTGGCTATCGGTGTTTTATTTGGGGGTGTTGCCGCAGGTTTTCCAAGTGCATCTATCGCTGGGGCAGTAGCTTTGGCCATTGGTATCGGAATTCAAAATTTTCCTGAAGGCATGGCGGTTTCCGTGCCGATGCGTAGACATGGAGCTTCGAGATTTAAGAGCTTTATGTACGGTCAGGCCTCGGCCATAGTAGAGCCCATTGCCGCGGTATTGGGTGCATGGGCGGTAATGACTTTTCAACCTATTTTGCCCTATGCACTTTCCTTTGCGGCTGGGGCTATGATCTTTGTGGTGGTCGAAGAAGTAATTCCAGAGACCCAACAAGATAAATATACTGATATTGCTACCATGGGTTTTATAGGTGGTTTTATAGTGATGATGTCTTTGGATGTTGGGTTGGGGTAGGTTTTTGTTCTATTCCCCAACAAGATTAAATACTCCTTTGGTCAAAAACCGAGTGGATGCATCAAATGTATTCGCAGCATCTATAGCTGTATACCCCTCGTAACTGCTTCCTGTTTTTACCTCAATTTGTTTGAAGGTATACTCATCTCCGTTTTCAGATTCCAGTATCAATACATACGATGAATTGTCAATAGCTACGATAGCTTCTGACGGAATTGCTTTTGACATAATACTATCGGTAATAATACTTGCCTCTACGAACATTCCGATAAGAAAATTGTTTTTCGATTCATCTTTGGGGTGTCCGTGTACTTTAATGGTTCTATTTTCATTGATAGATGTACCTATCAAATGTACTTCTGCCTCAAAAGTACCCGTAGAGGCTTCGGGTATTTTGAACGTTATTCTTTGGTCTTTTTTCACCTTCATAATGTCCTTCTCAAAAACCGATAGTTCAATATGAATATGATCGTTATCAATGATTTCCATAATTGGTGTTGCTGGCGATACAAACGTTCCTTTCGTTACATTCATTTTTGTAATACTTCCACTGATGGGTGCGTAGATTGTTGCCGTTGTGGTTATAGTGCCGTTTTCGACATTGGTAGGTGATATGTTCAACATAGATAGCTGTTTGCGCAGTCCGTTATATTTTGCCTGTGCGGTTTTGTACTCACTTTGCGTTTTTAAGTAGTTTTTTTTGGATGTTATATTCTCATCAAACAAGGTTTTTTGTCGTTCGTATTCTGATTTTAAATAGACCAATTGTTCTTTTATTTCTAAATATTCTTGTTGCAGACTAACAAATTCAGGATTCTCTATGGTTACCAAGACTTGTCCTTTTTTTACAATATCGCCTATTAGTAAGGGTGTTTTTTTAATGTAACCCCCCATGGTAGCACTTACAACGGCTCTGTTTTCAGGCGGTACATCTATCATCCCGTTTGTCTTAACAATGACAGGAAAAGACTTTTCTTCTAGACCGTCTAATTTCATGGCACTCTGTTCAAATTGGGCTTTGGTCAATTTTATATTATTATTTGAGATTTCTTCGGTTTCAGAAGCATCGTTGTTGCTTTCCTTTTTCGAACCCCCGCAGTTCACAAAACTTAGGGCTAGTGTTATGGCGAGTATGTTATAGATAAAATGTTTCATCTTTTATAGCGTTAAATAATTTATGTTGATGACAGTCTGGTTATATTGGTTCAGACTGTTCATGTAATCTAGTTTAATTTCATAAGCATTTTCAATACTCTGTATGTATTGAAAAAAATCAATTTCCCCATTTTTAAAACTGATGGTCGCAGTTTTTAAAATCTCATCGGATAATACCGTGCCTTCTTGCTCGAAATACAACAGTGCTTTTTCGTAAGTGGCTAATTCTTTATTGAGCTCGGTATATCTAGTGCTCAATTGTATTTCATAATTTTTGGATTGCTCCACAGCTATTTCTTTCGCAATTTTCGACGCTTTGATTTTTGAATTTTGCCCGCTGAACAAAAGTGGTATTTTCAGCCCCAGTTGATAGCCGTTCAAACTTTCGCTGAAATTGGGCGCGGTACCTTGAAAATAATCAAGACTGATATCGGGCAATAGCCGCTGTTTTTCCAATCCACGCTTTGCTTGTAGCATTGAAACCTTATTTTGATGGTATTGCATTTCTACACTATTACCTAGGTCAGGGGGAAGCAATATAATTCTATCGAGAGGAGCAAGAGCGATTCGAACGAACGAATCGGGCTGCACTTTTCCTATAAGCTGGTTAAGCGCAATTGTTGCATCTTGCATTGCTTTTTCCAAACGAATACCGATCTGTTTTTGTTTCGATTGTGCTGTGATTTTTTCTAAATAATTGGTCTCGCCCAATTCAAAGCGTCTTTGTGCCATGGCGGCGAAGTTTTGATAGAGACTGTCCAACCGTTCATAAATGGCTTCTTTCTCCTTGGTGTATATATACTGGTAATAATTACTGGTCACATCACGTTCCAATGCTTTTTTTGAGATTTCATATGCACTTGATGTGGTGGTATAGCTTGCCCGATTAAATTTCTTTTTTGCAAAATATACGGTGGGGAACAGAAAATTTTGTTGAATGCCAAATACCTTTAGGGGTTCATTGTTTTGGGCAAGATTGTTCTCGTCGTAATTATAATACACTTGCGTTTTATCAAAACTAAAAGCGCTCGATATCATAGCATCAGATTGCGCTACTTTGAGCCTGCCAGCTTTTAGACCTGCATTATTTTCCAAGGCAAGTGGTATGAGCTCATTTAAGGGCAGTGGTTTTTCTTGGGCGTTGGTATTGAACGGTATGAGCAGGAGAAAAATCCCCAACCCGGTCAACAGGGTTTTATCGGTTTCAGAAGTACGATTGTTTTCTTTCAGACTATTGAAATACGTATACAATACAGGTAGTACAACTAAGGTCAACAAGGTTGCCGTTACCAAGCCACCAATAACTACGGTTGCCAATGGACGTTGTACTTCTGCCCCCGCACTGGTCGAAATCGCCATGGGCAAAAACCCCAATGCTGCTGCTGAAGCTGTAAGTAACACAGCCCGTAACCTGTCTTTTGTTCCTTGTTTTATGAGTGCCTCCATACTATCAAAATTGTTGCGCTTCAATTCTTTAAAATGTTCTATCAATACAATGCCATTGAGTACGGCAATACCAAATAACGCGATGAAACCTACCCCTGCGGAAATACTAAAGGGCATATCGCGCATCCATAAAAGAAATACGCCCCCAACTGCTGATAGGGGTATTGCCGAATAAACGATCAATGCCTCTTTGACCGATTTAAAGGCAAAGTAGAGCAGTACGAAAATTAATACTAAAGCAATGGGTACGGCAACCAATAATCTTGATTTTGCGCTTTGCAGATTTTCAAATTGACCACCGTAGGTGATGGAATAACCTACGGGTAATTTTACCTTGTCATTTATTATTTTTTGAATATCATCTACCACCGATTGTAGATCGCGGTTACGTACATTGACACCGACGACAATTCTTCGGTGGGTATCGTCCCTAGATATTTTTGCAGCTCCTTTTTGATAAGTGATATCTGCCAGTTCGCTTAACGGGATCTTGCCGCCCGAAGGCAGGTCGACATACAGGTTTTTTAGATGGTCGATATCCTTTCTGTTTTTTTGATCTAGGCGTACAACAATATCAAAACGCTTTTCCCCTTCGTAGACGCTCCCTACGGTGCGCCCTGAAAATCCCATTGAAACCATTTCATTGAGTTCTTTGATATTGAGACCATAACGGGCAATTTTCGTGCGGTCATAAGCAACGTTCATTTGGGGCAGCCCTACAATTTTTTCTACTGATATATCTGCTGCGCCTGCTACATTTTCTATCACCGATTTTATCTCGTTTCCTTTTTTACTGAGCACCTCTAAATCGTTACCGAATATTTTGATGGCGATATCTGCCCGAACACCTGTAATAAGTTCATTAAAGCGCATTTCAATGGGTTGGGTAAACTCCACTTCCATACCTGGGATTATGGCAAGAGCCTCTTTAAACTTGTCGGCAAGTTCATCTTTGGAGCTGGCCGATACCCAGTCTTTTTTTTGGTGCAGGATAATAATGACATCGCTCTCCTCCATAGACATAGGGTCTGTAGGTACTTCAGCGGCTCCAATGCGCGTAACTACTTGTTTCACTTCGGGAAAATTGTTCAAGAGTATTTTTTCTATCCGAGTAGTTGTTTCTACGGTTTTGCTCAATGAGGTCCCGGTTTTAAGAACGGGTTGTATTACAAAGTCGCCCTCATCCAAGGTGGGTACGAATTCACCGCCCATCGACATAAATAGAAACATGGCCATTACCAGTAAACCTGCCGCGACCCCAAGCACCAATTTTTTGCTTTGCAATGCCCAATGAATGATAGGTTCATATATATTGTTCAACCATCGTATTAAACGAACCGATATATTTTTGTTGGATGCCGTTGAGGGTCTTAAGAACAAAGATGCGGCAACGGGAACATAGGTGAAGCAGAATATCATTGCCCCGATCAAGGCAAAACTAAAGGTAAGTGCCATGGGTTTGAACATTTTTCCTTCCACACCACTTAAAGATAAAATTGGGATAAAAACAATGAGAATGATCAATTGGCCAAAAATGGCCGAATTCATCATTTTAGAAGCACTTGAGAAGGTGATTTCATCTTTGGCCAATTGTCTTTCTTCTTTAGAAAGCTGGGCGAGTTCTGCTTTTTTGGAAGTAATTTGAAAGGCTATAAACTCCACAATGATTACGGCACCGTCAATGATAATTCCAAAATCGATGGCACCTAGGCTCATGAGGTTCGCATCAACCCCAAAAATGTACATTAGCGAAAGTGCAAATAACAAACAAAGAGGAATCACCGATGCCACCACCAGTCCCGAACGAAAATTACCCAGCAGCAAAACAACCACGAATATGACGATCAAGCAGCCTAAAATAAGGTTTTCGGTTACCGTGAAGGTCGTTTTTGCTATAAGTTCACTTCGTTCTAAAAACGCATTGATATAAACCCCTTCGGGCAATGATTTTGAAATAGATGCCACACGTTCTTTCACCGCATCGATTACTTTTTTTGAGTCGGCATCTTTGAGCATCATCACCTGACCCAGTACTTTTTCACCTTGCCCGTTGCCGGTTATTGCGCCGAAGCGGGTAGCACTGCCGTAGCCCACTTTTGCTACATCTTTGATATATATAGGAAGCCCACCTTTATTTTTGACAACAGTGTTTTCAATATCTTTCAATGAGTTGACCAGCCCTTCGCCACGAATAAAAAATGCCTGATTTACTTTCTCGATATATCCGCCACCAGTAACACTGTTGTTGGTTTCCAACGCCCTAAAAACATCTTGCGCCGAGATGTTCATGGCATGAAGTTTTTCGGTATTAATGGCTATTTCATATTGTTTTAAAAAACCGCCCCATGTGTTTACCTCTACCACTCCTGGTATACCTGATAGTTGACGTTTTACGATCCAATCTTGAATTGTTCTTAAATCTGTAGCGGAGTACTTGTCTTCATAGCCTGGTTTAACATCTAAAATATATTGATATATTTCTCCTAAACCTGTGGTTATCGGGCCCATTTCGGGGGTGCCAAAGCCTTCTGGAATCTTTGCCGATTTTATTTTTTCGGCAATGAGTTGGCGAGGTAAATAGATGCCCATATCATCATCAAAAACAATGGTAACCACTGACAGCCCAAATTTTGAAACCGAACGTATTTCTTGAACTCCGGGCAAATTTGCCATTTCCAGTTCTACCGGGTAGGTTATGAACTGTTCCATATCTTGAGTAGATAGATTTCTAGAAGTTGTGATGACCTGTACCTGGTTATTGGTTACATCGGGTACGGCACCAATAGGAATTTGGGATAAGGAATACAGTCCAAACCCTATGATGAATACGGTGAACAAGAGAACGATAAACTTGTTCTTAATACTGAAATTGATAATACGTGAAAGCATAATTCATAAAATAATCAAAAATGTGATGTACGGCCACAAATAGTGGTTACACAATGGAATAAAGTAATAAAAATTTGATTATGCTAGCCGGGGTGGCTGAAAAGGACCGTCTTCTTCAAACGATGAACAAGAAGCTCGATAAGAATAATTGGTTGTGCTCTCAACTGAAAACTCTAGGATACTTGTATAAAATGGATCATTGCTCAAAACAAAAACAGATAAAAAAGCCGTATGTATTTGATGGTTGAACGGAAGTTCTTCGTGATCTTTTTGTTCTTCTTGATGTTTTTGACTGTGCTCTGTTTTCAGTTCTCCGTAATGTTTGGAAAGAAAAACCATAAAATTATCCCCATGTTCTTCAGAATGGAACTGGGCATGTTCTATCAACGCATCAATTTCAACAATTTCGCCAATGCTTATGCCGAAACTTTGACTCAAAACGAGAAAAGAAATCGCTATAGATGTTAATTGTGTCACCATGATATATCAGTAAAGATACCTTTTTTTTAAACAATATTCTCAAAAAGCATGAAATCAAGAGCCTTTGTTGACTTACCTTGAATGCCCTATTTAGTGTCAGGTCGAAAATACATTAATTTGATTTTTTCAGGCAGAAAATCATATGGCCACGTAGGGTTATTTTTGCTTTATAGCCCGGGTTCTTGACCTGAACTCATTTTTACCGATAAATCGTATCAAAATTGCTTGTTTTTCTATTTTTACAGCGCACGTTCCCGAGACATTTTTTCTTTTAAATTTTTAAGCTACCTTTTTTAGTAGTTGCCCTTTGCAGGGATATTCCCCTATTTTGTGGATATTATA
>UOEL01000145.1_pt1 | contig 11253 bp, 6 predicted proteins | sample 1989351 | NCBI WGS metagenome assembly UOEL01 (sample SAMEA4712195, study PRJEB27164) | hydrothermal vent metagenome | biome: marine basaltic hydrothermal vent biome; feature: marine hydrothermal vent; material: mineral | place: Pacific Ocean | collected 2011-06-14/2011-07-23 | depth 1719 m
CATTTCCTTGAACAAAATCCGTGAGGTTATGCTCTTCATCAACCGAATTACCCGACCCCCAGAATACTTCGGCAAAAACCTGCACAGCACATGCACATGGCTCCTGTCGAAGACATCGATGTAATAACGCTCCTTAAAACCGCCAATAAGGCCAGTTTCTTACTCTTTCTTTTGGCTACGATCCTATCATAAAGTGCTTTGCATGCTTTGTTGTATTTACAGGCATTAAAACTGCACGTAAATAATAAATTCAGTAGCTTTTTATTTCCTATTTTACTGATTCTTGCCTGTCCTCGAACACTACTTCCGCTTTGTCTTATTACCGGGGTTATATGTAAGCTCTCCCAAAAACCGATCTGTTTAAACCCGCATTATGCAATAGAACTTCGTGATGAGGTTTGAAAGACCAATAAAATCAGTGATTTTACTTCAAGCGGCATAGCACCGCCATGGTGATTGAAGTAAACCAAGTGAAACGTCTTATTTTGAAGGTATTTCAAACTGTAATAGATTTTCTATTGCATAATGCGGGTTAAAAGTAGAATATCTTTGACCTGCAAAATTAGACGCTGTTCTTATTTCATACTATCTAAAATAGCGGTAATATCTTCTGTTGTAGTATCAGGGTTTATAAAGCAGAAGCGGGCCACGGTCCCGTATTTGCCATCTATTTTGTATTTGGTGGGGGTTACTAGGGCAAAGCCATCACGGTGATTTTTGTACGTCCAGTTTCTATAATCATCGGGTGTCCACCCTTTGCGTCTATACAAAACACATGAAAGGCTGGGTTTTCGCACCAATTCTAAATTCGAATATTTTTCAATGATCTCACCTGACAAATTCGCTAATTCTATACCTCTTTCTATGGCCCGTTTATATTTATCGGTACCGTACATCGCCAAAGAAAACCATAACGGCAAACCCCTTACCCTTCTTGTCAACTGTATTTGATAATCTGCGGGGTTAAAGCCATGTGCCCCCTCATCTTTGAAAATCTCTAAATAGGATCCCTCTTGTGAATGGGCCTCCTTGGCCAGTTCTGGATCTTTATAAATAATGGCCCCACAATCATAAGGAGAAAACAACCATTTATGCGGATCGATCGTAATACTGTCCGCTCGCTCTATGCCGTTAAAAAGATGCCTAACCGAATCTGCCGCAAGGGCACCTCCGCCATAAGCAGCATCTACATGAAACCATAGCTTCTCTTGCTCACAGATTGTTGCGATTCCTGCTAAATCGTCTATGACCCCCGCATTTGTTGTGCCACCGGTCGCAACTACGGCAAATAATCTTTTACGTTGATGTGAATCTAAGGCCGCTATTTTTTTGCCGAGGTCAGCACCCATCATCGCCTCTTCGGTCTCTATCAAAAGTACATCTACATCAATTACCCTAGCCATTGCCCTTATCGATGAATGTGCTCCACTAGAAGTTAGTATAAGGCCTTTTTCGTTTCTGTTTTCTTTATTTCTGCGCCAATATTCACGTGCAGCGACCATGGCCGACAAATTTGCTGCCGTACCACCACTGGTAAACACCCCAAATGCTTTTTCTGGTAATCCGGTAAGGGAAACGAGCCACCTCATAGCCTCGTTTTCACAGAAAATACCTCCGGCGCCTTCCATCCAATAGGCTCCGTGAATGCTCGATGCCGAAGTAACCAGATCGAACATCACCGCAGCACGTGTGGGCGAGGCGGGCACAAATGCCAAATGCCTCGGGTGATCTATGGGTACGGTGGCTTTTATAAGCACATCCTTAAACAATTGAAATGCTTTTTCACCTCCAATTCCTTTAGCGTTAATGGTCTCCCCTACCAACCTTTTCAACTCTTCCTCTTTTTTGGGCTGGCCCAGTTCGGGTGAGGTTTTGGTTATTCTATGAATGGCGAATTTCATAACATCCAAAGTCATTTCTACCAATTCTATATCTATACTGTGCATTTTAAAATCTATTTTTCAAGGTTATGGGAAATAACGAATATCGTTTATTCTAGCCTCTTAGTACTAAAAACCCCATTTGCAGCGGTGAAAGGGCATCCATTAATTCAGGAATCAAGTTCTCGCCCATTTCTAAATAAAGCTCAGAAAAATTCACGGTACGTTCTTGCAGCGATTTATTCGGAAACAGTTCGTCTTGAATCAGTGCTATTCGCGCCACATGATCTTTCAATTTTCGCTTTTGGGCCTTGAGCAAGCGTTTTTCTAAACGATCCAACCCTTTTAATTGTTTGGTTTCTTGTGCTTTTACGGCTCCTATGAACGATTTATCGGTTTGCTCGGCCAATTCGTACAAGTTTTTGAACTGCGCTGTCAGATATTTCTTTTGAGACGAAAAATCAATGTTAATCTCTGACAGCTTGCGTATTTTTTTATTGATGAGGCTATGCTGTTCTTGAAAGATATCCTCGGTCGTGAGGTTTAATTTCTGCAATTTTATGTGCTGTTTTTCAGAAACCAATAAGGCGGAATTACGAAGTAATATCATAGGAAAGGTAATATTCATCGTTTCGAACATAGATTTCAGCTCGAACCAATAGGCGATCTCTCCTCCGCCTCCAATATAACAGAGATTGGGCAATATAACTTCTTGGTACAACGGGCGGGCGATCACATTGGGCGAAAAACGTTCAGGATGATTTTCAAGTTTGCTTAAAAGTTCTTCTTTAGAGAATTCGATTTCGGTTTCGTTGACGAAAAACTTCCCGTTCTTTTCAATGATACGTTCACGAATACCTTTCGTTAGATAAAAATAATTGATTTCACGTGGGTTGACCTGTATTCCGTATTTACCAGAAACGCCAGCCAATTCCGAAATAGTTTCAGAGACCTTTTTATAAGGTAGTTGTTCTAGAATATCGATTTTGGCGTAGGGTATCATCAATCGTTTTAATTCGATATCGTCACCATCTAAAATAACAAGGCCTTGTTCTCCAAAAAGTGCATTGGCAATATATCGAGCAGCCTCGGTCAGCGTATCATGTTCTAAATAAGCCTTGGTAAAAAGTGATTTCAAAATTTCGGCGTTTGCACTGTTTCCCATTGCGTTTGCAAAAGTCTCGTATACGTCTTCAAGTCCGTCGGTTTTCAAATGGCCTACTGCCCCTGAAGCTTTTTTGTTCCATTTTAACTTCTTCCCATTAAAATTGAAATAATTGATCTCATCAAAATCATGGTCTTCCGTCGCCATCCAATACACGGGCACAAAATTGTATTTAGGGTATTCCTTCTTCAGCGCTTTGGTTAGATTGATCGTCGATACAATTTTGTACAAAAAGTATAACGGCCCAGTGAATAAATTCAATTGATGCCCAGTAACAACCGTAAAAGTATTGGTCTCTTTAAGTTGTTTTATATGACCTTGGGTTTTTTTTGATGCCTTGGTATTCGTATACTGATTCTGCAATGCCGCGTACAATACATCACGATGAGCGCTCGGAAAATTTTTGGATTTTTCGTTAATCTGTTCTTTAAAATTTTTTAAGGTGGGAAAACGGTTGTAGAACGGTTTCAACGCTTTCTTTTCATCGAGATAATCGCAGATCAATGGCGAAAAATAACCGGTATGCTTAAAGGGTATACAATCAATATCCATATAGAACTCGTCTTGAGTTATTCTTTCACTTACGAATTTCGCACCTGCCTGCCGGCAGGTTTCCCACCCTAATTTTGCCATTTTTTGGTCCAGCAACAATGCTACGGAACCAAAAAATGACTTCATTATGGCACGAAAGCCTTCATTCCTGCCCGTCTGGCAGGCGGGCTCGGTTCCAAACAATAACTCAAAATGAGTTCATAAAAACAAAATGATGGTAAAGACAAAACTCTTGGTAATTACACATGCCAAAAATACGTTAATTACTTCAACCCACGCTAGTTTGTAGAAGGTGGTATTAATATTTTACCTAGCCAAAGCCCGATTTCTCCCATTTCCTTTATACTAAAGGTAAGTTCAAGGTCTGTTCATCTTAAAAAGGGTACAAATCAAAGATCATGAAGCCAAAATTCAATTAATATTCCTTAGCTTTCCTACCACATAATAGCCAAAATCGATTTGATGAAAAAACTACTGTTCTCTTGTACCCTTTTAATCTCTTTTGTACTATTCGCCCAAGAATTGAAATCGCCCTCAGAATTTTTAGGCTACGAGCTCGGCACCAAGTTCACCCGCCACCATGAGGTGGTCGACTATTACCAATACCTCGCCTCGGCAGCCAGTGATAGGGTGCAATTGCACGAATACGGAAAGACAAATGAGCGGCGGCCTTTATTGTTGGCGTACGTGACCTCGGCGGCCAATATGCAGAATCTTGAGAACATTCGCAAAGAGCATTTAAAGGGCACAAAAGGTGAGGGCAATGGCACAAAGGCCATCGTTTGGCTCAGTTACAATGTGCATGGCAACGAAAGTGTAAGTACCGAGGCTTCAATGCAGACCATATACGACCTATTGACAATCAAAACCGAATACCTTGAAGATACGGTCGTACTCATCGATCCCTGTATCAACCCTGATGGCCGCGATCGCTATGTAAATTGGTACTACGAGAATAAAAATGCACCCAACAATATCGACCCGAACAGTAAGGAGCACCATGAAGGTTGGCATAGTGGCCGTACCAACCACTATATGTTCGATTTGAATAGAGACTGGGCATGGTTGACCCAAGTAGAGAGCCAACAGCGTCTAAAGTTCTTTAATAAATGGTTGCCACATATACATGTTGATTTTCATGAACAAGGCGTGAACGAGCCTTATTATTTCGCCCCGGCCGCTGAACCTTTTCATGAGGTGATTACCGACTTTCAACGAGATTTTCAAGTAACCATAGGAAAAAACCACGCAAAGTATTTTGATGCCAACGGATGGTTCTATTTCACAAAAGAGGTTTTTGACCTACTTTACCCCAGCTACGGTGATACCTACCCAACATACAATGGTGGTATCGGCATGACATACGAACAAGGGGGAAGCGGTAGGGCCGGCTTGGCCATTAAAACAGCACTTGGTGATACGCTGACCCTCAAAGATAGGATCGCCCATCATTATACAACAGGAATTTCGACTGTTGAAGTCGCCGCTAAACATGCCCAAAAACTGAACGATGAATTTAAAAGATTCTATGCCAACAAAAATTTCAAGTACAAGAGTTATGTGATGAACGGTGGTGCCGATAAGATAGATGCCCTGACTAAATTGCTCGAACAACATGAAATTGAGTTCGAATGGGCAAATCAGACCACAGCCAAAGGGTATTCTTATAGAACAGGAAAAACCAAAAACCTAAAAACCACTGACAGAAGTCTGGTGGTGCAATCAAGTCAATCAAAAAGCACTCTGGTAAAGGTGCTCTTTGAACCGAATGCAAAACTGAGCGATTCGCTTACCTACGATATTACCGCTTGGTCACTGCCCTATGCCTATGGCCTAGACGCTGTTGCCACGGTAACAAAAGTCAATTCGAAAACTACAAGGGGTTCTTTGGCGAACAATACCGATATATCTGAAAATGCCTATGCCTATATCACTGATTGGAACAGTATGAACGATGCCCGTTTTCTGGCAGAACTGCTACAAAACAAAATTCGGGTGCGTTATGCCCAAAAGCCATTTTCCGTAAAAGGTAATTCGTTCAAACGAGGCAGCTTGATCATTGCCAGGGACGATAATAAAAACAACCAAAGCTTTGTAAGCAATCTGCGCAAAGCAATCGAAAAACATAACAAAACCATATTTTCCTCTCAAACGGGATTTGTGGACAACGGAAAAGATTTTGGTTCGCATTACGTACAAATGGTAAAAAACAACAAGGTTGCCATACTCTCGGGCGGCCCCACTTCAACACTTCAGTTTGGTGAAATATGGCACTTTTTCGAACAACAATTGCATTACCCGTTAGCTGTAATCGATGCTCAGTATATAGACAGTGTTGATTTGTCAGACTATGATGTGCTTGTACTACCCTCGGGTTGGGGCTACAAAAAGTTCATGACCGATGATCGATTGAAAAACCTAAAAGAATGGGTAAGCAAAGGGGGGAAACTCATAGCCATGGGCGGTTCTATAAAATCGCTTTCAGGAAAAGAAGGCTTCGCTATCAAACCCAAAGAGATTGAAAAGGACAGTACAAAATCGGTTAAACCATACGACGGGTCTGAAAGATTACAGATAAATAGTGCCATCACAGGCGCCATTTTCAAAACCAAGGTAGATGCGACCCACCCTTTGGGGTACGGCTATGAGAATGCCTATTTCACCCTGAAATTAGGGAATGATGCCTATGAATACCTAGAAAAAGGCAATGTGGTATACTTAGATGAAAGTCAGACCAAACCCGTATCAGGTTTTGCAGGAAAAAAAGCCCAAGAAAAAATTACGGAAACCTTGGTTTTCGGTGTTGAAAACCTCGGTGAGGGAAATGTCATCTATATGGTAGACAATCCCCTGTTCAGAGGTTTTTGGGAAAACGGAAAACTCTTCTTTGCCAATGCCCTTTTTATGGTCAATTGAAAATGAAAAACCCAAACCTTTTATACACGGGTTTTTGGTTTGCTCTTATTGGCCGTAATAATACAAGCCTGTAACAACAATAGCACGGCCAATGACGGGTATCACATCAAGGCCGATATAAACGGGCTAATAAATGGGAAAGCCCATTTGGTCAAACTTGACCTAAACACCAATGAACAGATAAACGTCGATTCTACAACTATTGAAAACGGAAAATTTTCTTTTAAGGGAAAAGTCGATAGTCCGTATTTGCATACGCTAATACTAAAAGGGAAATCGAATAAGATCCATCTTTTTTTAGACAATAGTAACATTGACATTAGGGGAAATATCGATAATCTGGAAAAGGTACATATAACCTCTTATAAAAACTAGTGCGCCAAATAACAAACATCTTTTTTAGAACTGTTGGCATACAAAAATGAACATTTGACAACTAAGTTTTTTTTTAAGTGAGCCAATAGTGCATCTTTGGAATCCCAAACCATACCAACTCAACCTGCTTAGTGCTAAAAGCCCCGATCATTTGATCAGGGCTTTTAGTTTTTGCATGATTTGCGGAAATAAAAAATTCTTGAGATCGACTGTCCGCTACTATCGCTTACCTTTCTTCTTATGCTCTTCGGCTTGATCCATCATCTCACGCATTTTTCGCTGAAACTTGTTTTCCTTTTTTGGTTTTGTTTTGTTCTCTTGTATTTGGGCGTGAATCTTATCATCATCTAAAATGAAATTCTTTATGACCAGCATAATCCCTATGGTAATCAAGTTCGATACAAAATAGTACAAACTCAACCCGCTCGCATAATTATTGAAGAAAATCAACATCATAAAAGGCATCAGGTACATGATGAACTTCATGTTCGGCATACCGGGCTGGGTCGGCATATTCTGCCCTGTGGTCATCATCATATAAAAGAAGATGGCTATAGATGCCAAAATCGGGAACAGACTGATATGGTTGCCGTAAAATGTAGAAATCATTGGAATATGGGTTGTCCATTCATAGATTGCATCATAAGAAGAAAGGTCGTCTGCCCACAAGAACGATTTTTGCCGTAGGGCGAACGAGGTGGGGAAAAACATAAACAACGCATAGAATATAGGCATTTGTATGACAGCGGGCACACAACCGCTCATAGGGCTGACCCCTGCCTTGTTGTACAGCTTCATGGTCTCTTGCTGTTTTTTCATCGCATTGTCTTTATACTTTTCACCCAGCTCGGTAATCTCTGGTTTCAAGACTTTCATCTTGGCCTGCGAGAGGTACGACTTATAGGTGACGGGCGACATTGCCAATCTCACTATGATCGTCATGACCACAATCGCAATTCCGTAAGGGAAAAAAGAACTCAAAAATGCATAGAAGGGTGTAAAAGCATAACGATTGATCCATCCGAAAATTCCCCATCCGAAGGGAATGGAATCATCTAGACCCAAATCTTCATATTTCTCCAATACTTTAACATCGGTAGGCCCGTAATACCAATTCATGTTTTGTGAAAGTTCACCACTTTGTAATTGCAAGGGAATCACAGCGCTATACTGCTTAGTGAAAAGGGTGGTTTTGCTTTCTTCCTCGACCAAGTTAATCGAAGAAAGCTCGGCCGACTTAAAACTGTCACTTGCCGCCAAAATCGAACTGAAAAAGTGCTGTCGGTACGACAGCCATTTTACATCGGTTTCAACTTCTTCATCGTTACTGCCCTCTGATAGTTTACTTATTTTATCATCTTCATGATTATAGGTCAAACGCGTGTAGCGGTTTTCGTACTTCACACTTTTATTGTGTCGTATCCCTTTAAGTTTCCATATCAAATCAATGGGTTGACTTGCATTGATAAGACCGTTCAGACCTTGTGAACGAATAGTGAAATCAACCAAATAATCGTCTGGTTTCATTTCATAGTGATACTCTAAATATTTGTTTTCAGCGATCTTGGCCTTCATTGAAAGCACCTGATTATTACCAACATTCGATAAAGAAGGCTCAAAATACAAATCTTTGGTATTCAAGGTTCTATTGTCGGCCGTTGAAAAATTAAGGTTGAATTCGGCGTTGCCATCCTTCACCAAATAAATGGGAATAGAATCATAGGTATGAAATTGTTTCATTCGCGCCTCTATGATCTGACCGCCCTTATTGCTGATTTCCAAATACACCAGATCGTTTTCCAATTTTGTGGTGGCATCTGAGGGTCGCGTATACCCAAAGGCTCCAATGGTGCTTTTGTAATTAGCTGCCGCCGTTGAGTCTTGTAGGTCAATGACAGGTATTTTAGCAATAGTGTCTTCTTGTATTTTGACCTCCTCTGCTTTGGTTTCGGACTCTACCTGTTCTTGTTTTGCCTTCTCGGCTTCTATTTCTTCTGGTGTGGGCCTGTTTTGGTAAAACATAAAAATGAGAATACCAAAAATCAGCACAAAGCCAATGATAGAGTTTAGGTCTATTTTCTTTTCTTCCATCTATACTAATGTTGTTCAACGACCTGTAAGGTTGATACTTGCATGTTTTTTATGTGGGAAACCTACAGGTCAAATCTAAAAAACGATTTGCAAATATATGTCCAATTGCACAGTTTATGACAAACTGGCATAAATTTATTGCTCTTTGTGCTTTAGGGCTGCTTTTACAAACCCTACAAAAAGCGGATGCGGGCTTGCAACGGTGCTTTTATATTCAGGGTGGTATTGCACACCTATGAACCACGGGTGATCGGTCAATTCTATGATTTCTGCGAGTCCGGTTTCTTTGTTGATACCCGAAGCTACCAGTCCGGCCGCCCTTAATTGTTCTTTGTAGGCATTGTTGAACTCGTAGCGATGGCGGTGGCGTTCTGATATATTGGTTTCCCCGTCATAAACCTGTTTGACAAGACTGCCATCTACCAATTCACAGGCCCAAGCCCCTAAGCGCATGGTGCCTCCTTTTTTGGTGACCGTTTTTTGTTCTTCCATCAAACTAATGACCGGGTCAGGGGTATTTTCATCCATTTCGGTTGAATTTGCCTTTGACAGTCCGATTACGTTTCGGGAAAATTCGATGACCGCCATTTGCATTCCCAAACAAATACCCAAAAACGGAATATTATTTTCTCGTGCGTATTGCACGGCAGTTATCTTTCCTTCTATACCACGCCCACCAAAACCCGGGGCTACGAGAATTCCGTCAAGGCCATCAAACTTTTTGGCAACATTATTTTTATCGATATGTTCTGAATGTAGCGAACGTACCTTTACGCGCACCTCATTAACGGCACCTGCATGAGTAAATGATTCTAAAATCGATTTATACGAATCTTGTAATTCAACATACTTACCGATTAAACCTATCTCTACTTCGCTCTTCGGATTTTTATGCCGCTTTAAAAATTCGTTCCATTGGGTAAGGTCGGGCACTATATCGTTTTTCAAGGCCAATTTCTGAAGTACGACCGTATCCAATCCCTCATCTTGCATCATTGTCGGAACGTCGTATATGGTGGAAGCATCAATGGATTGTATTATGGCCTCACGTTTGACGTTGCAAAAAAGTGCTAGCTTATCTTTTATCTCACCAGATATCTCATGCTCGGTCCTACAGACCAGAATATCGGCCTTGATTCCACTTTCCATCAAAGTTTTTACCGAATGTTGTGTGGGCTTGGTCTTTAATTCACCAGCAGCCGAAAGGTAAGGTATGAGGGTCAAATGAATAACGATACCACTGTTATCACCCAGCTCCCAAAGCAATTGGCGTACAGCTTCTATATATGGCAGCGATTCAATATCACCTACGGTGCCACCGATCTCGGTGATCACAATATCATAATCGCCGCTTTTGCCCAATAACTGTATACGTTCTTTTATTTCGTTGGTGATATGTGGTATTACCTGAACGGTCTTGCCCAAAAACTCGCCACGTCTTTCTTTCTCAATGACACTTTGATAAATTCTACCCGTGGTCACGTTATTGGCCTGTGATGTATTGGTATTTAAAAATCGTTCGTAATGCCCAAGGTCCAAATCGGTTTCGGCACCATCATCGGTAACATAACATTCACCGTGCTCGTACGGGTTCAAGGTACCCGGATCTACATTGATGTAAGGGTCTAGTTTTTGAATGGTGACACGAAAGCCACGGGCCTGCATTAATTTTGCCAGTGAGGCTGCAATGATTCCTTTTCCAAGAGATGAAGTAACGCCTCCCGTAACGAAAATATACTTAGTCTGTGACATTTATGGACTTCTGTGTTACGGGATTCAAAGGTACACATTGCAAAAAGAAATCAGCCCTTCTTCGCTGGAAAATCTTTTTGGATCTTGTGAATCAGGGGCTCTAGTCCGTTTACTTTGATTTCCAGCATAGACCTAAGCAAGAATCCCAATTTCCCATCGGGAAAACCTTTTTGATTGAACCATATCAGATACGACTCGGGCAGATCTACCAAATAGCGATTTTTGAACTTACCAAAGGGCATTTTGTAGTGCGCTAGTTCTATAAGTTTTTCTTTGTCAGGTTTTATATCCATCGTTAAATCTAAAAAATATATCTTTAAGGGTAGATAATAAGGAAATATTTTATAGAGGTCAGTAGAGAAGTACATAGGCAAGATGAATTACAACATCTTGATTATCAATTATTTATAATTTGTGATTTTGTCTATGTTTTTCTTTCTTGTGGGTTTTAAACTATCTGCTTTCTCAATAATCAGAGCGTTCCACGAATCAAAATGACCAGTGCCCGTGCGTTTGCGGATA
>UOEL01000148.1_pt1 | contig 11206 bp, 9 predicted proteins | sample 1989351 | NCBI WGS metagenome assembly UOEL01 (sample SAMEA4712195, study PRJEB27164) | hydrothermal vent metagenome | biome: marine basaltic hydrothermal vent biome; feature: marine hydrothermal vent; material: mineral | place: Pacific Ocean | collected 2011-06-14/2011-07-23 | depth 1719 m
CTAAAAAATGGAAAAAGAAAGATTCTTACACCCTAAAAGATATGACCCATGATGCCATAACGGTTTTAGATAGTTTGAAAATAGTAAAAGCCCATATAGTAGGTGTCTCAATGGGTGGTATTATAGCTCAAATCATCGCTTTAGATTATCCATACAAAGCTTCAAGCTTAACCTGTATGATGTCTTCAGCAGATATTGCAGATTCCGAGCTGCCTCCTATGTCAAAAAAAATACTGCCCAAAATGATTAGTACCGTTTTCAAACACGGATTTTTCGGCAGTAAAAAAGGACAAATAAAACGACAAATTGTTCAGAAAAAAATATTGATGGGCGAAGCCACTGGAGATGTCGATATGAAATCAATAGCCGAAATCGCAGCCTACAACCTGAGAAAGAGAGATGGCTTTAAACTACTTTCAGCCCGACATCATTACTGGGCTATGTTACATTCTGAATCTCGTATTGAAGCATTGAAAAATTTAAAATTGCCCACCTTAATCATTCACGGAAAAAAGGATCCCGTTATACCCATAGCACATGGTGAAAAAATAGCCGCCATTGTGATGAATGCTGATAGCCTGTATATTGAAAATATGGGACATGATTTGCCCGATTCAGCGCTGAATAAAATGACTGGTAAGATAATTTCTCACTTTAGCAAAGTTCAGAACCGAGTAAAAAAAATTCCCGAAAATCAAGAGCGATCCTTTCTAAACTGTTGTGGGGCGAACGACAATAAAGAGTAGCGGTGCTTGCTTAATTTCCAGGAATACGTTTTGAATTCTAGGTTTTAAAATCTAGAACTCGGTGCCAAAGCATAATTAGGCAGCATGTTCTGCGGCTCTATGTCTTTTTTGATAAATATTCTCCAATGTTTTATTGATGTCTTGCAACTCAGGGGTCAAGATAGAAAGATGACCGGTTTCATCAGTGGTCACTTCTTTACCACAATGAATGCATTTATATTCTTTGATGTGCGATGTCACATTTTTTGAAACGGAGTAGTAGTGTCCGAAAATGTTGCAAAATACTTTTTTCATATTAGTAGGTTTGTCATGCATTTTTGGCGTTTGGAAACCAAAAACAATTTCATGGGATTTTGGGTCAAAATTCAAAGTGCTTCATTTAAAAACACCCGAGAATAAAGAACGTACTCCTTCTTCCTTTTATTGGGTATCAAGGTTCATTTTCATCGTATTTTCGATGAACGGTATTTTTTTCGATGAACGGTATTTTTTCTACGGCGAGCGACACTGTTTAATTTTCATCAATAAGTAAACTACCTCGAGGCAGGCGTCGGAGTATTAAACCTCCCGAAGTTTCGGAAGTGGGAATCAAAACCTTCAATACGGCTTGACAAGTATTATTTACTTCGGATTGGTTTTTGTCTTTGTTATGAACCGTACCAAATTAATAAATGTCATAGGCAAGCTTTTGACTCCAGCTATTGTTTTAATTCTTATCCTTTATAATAGGAAAGACTTTGTTTTCATTCAATTTCGATTTTGGGGAAGTTGTTTTTTCCAATCCCTTTGGAAAAGGAATTCTTGAAGGCTACCAAACTTTTGATGCCATAGGATCTATCGTCGTAGGTGGTGTTATTATTACTTCGATTAACCTCAAAAACATGAATGCCTCATACGAAGAAAAAAAGGTGCTCATTCGCCGTGTGGGGTGGATCGCAGGCCCAGGCCTCTTTCTTATTTATGCTGGCCTGATCGTTACTTGTGCTTTGATGCATGATCAATTTGCTGCAGACATTTCTAGAGCGGCTCTATTGAACGGGATCAGTCTACAAACCTTGGGCGGCACCGCAAATATTTTTTTGAGCATTCTGGTAAGTCTCGCTTGTTTTACCACTGCCGTGGGCATAGTGACGGGAACATCCGATTACGTAAAACATCGATTCAATGATTCAAAACAAGCGTATTTGATTACCGCGATTATCGGTTGTGTAATGGGTGTGGTCATGGGGCAATTTGATGTTCATTATATCATAGCGGTGGCCGTACCTGCACTTATGTTTATCTACCCTATTACCATAGTCTTGATTTTGTTGAACATTGCGCCCGATAAATTTGCTTCTCCCAAGATTTTCAAAGCGGTTGTGTTTACAACGATTATCTTTAGCATTCCCGATTTTTTGGGGAGCATTACTTCGACTCCCCTCAGCACAAACCTAGGTCTCAAAGGAGGGGTTTTTGACTGGCTGCCTTTGCATGAATTTCATATGGGCTGGGTGTTGCCGGTGGATATTGTGTTTTTGATCGCTAACATACTAACAAGAACTAAAAGGGACATTGTTTCTTAACTCAGAAAAGGGTTGCATATTTAATTTCCCATAAGAATAAGAGTTCTCCCTTCGGGGGAGCTAGAGGGGGCTATTTCATCAACTCCTCGATTTCCTCAACCTCAATCGGAATATTCTTCATCAAATTAAACGGTTCCCCACTTTCTTGAATCACCACATCGTCTTCTATACGAATGCCCATTTTCTCTTCAGGTATGTATATGCCCGGTTCTACGGTAAAGACCATATTGGCCTTCATCGGTAATTTTAGCTGCCCATAATCATGAGTATCGAGACCAATATGGTGACTGGTGCCGTGCATAAAGTATTTTTTATAAGCTGGCCAATCAGTATTTTCGTTTTGCACGTCGGCTTTGTCCAATAACCCCAACCCCAAAAGTTCTGAGGTCATGATCTTACCGCATTCTTTGTGATACTCGGCCCAAATCGTACCGGGCACCAACATTTTGGTCGCTTCGTTTTTAACCCTAAGCACAGCATTGTACACCTCTTTTTGGCGTTTGGCAAACTTTCCGTTTACCGGTAGGGTACGGGTCAGATCACTTGAATAATTGGCATATTCGGCGGCGACATCCATCAGGATCATATCACCATCTTTACATTGTTGGTTGTTTACTATATAATGCAATACATTGGCATTATCGCCCGAAGCGATAATGGGCGTATATGCAAACCCTTTTGATCGGTTACGAATAAACTCGTACAATAATTCAGCCTCTATCTCATATTCCCACACGCCTGGTTTAATGAAGTTCAATAGGCGTCGAAATCCTTTTTCGGTGATATCACAGGCCTTTTGCATCAGCTCGATTTCCTCTGGTTCTTTTACGCCTCTAATTTCTTGTAGAATTGGATTGCTCTTGGCAACTTGATGCGCCGGAAATTTTTGTCTACAATCGGCAATAAACCGATCTTCGCGGGTCTCGGTCTCTACCGATTGACGGTAATGTTCGTTGGTGTTTAAATAAATGGTATCACACTCGGTCATCAAATCAAAGAAAATTTTATCAAAATCTGACACCCAGTAAATTGTTTCAATACCCGAAACCTCTTTGGCTTTTTCTTTGGTCAGTTTTTCACCTTCCCAAACAGCAATGTGCTCATCAGTCTCTCGAACAAATAATACTTCTCGGTGTTTTTTGTTCAATGCATCGGGAAACAGTATTAAAATAGTCTCTTCTTGGTCCGCCCCACTCAGGTAAAAAATATCACGGTGCTGTTCAAAGGGCATCGTACTATCGGCACTAATCGGGTAAATATCGTTCGAATTAAAAACGGCCACGCTCTTGGGCTTCATGCGATCCATGAACTTTTTGCGGTTTTTGATAAAGAGTTGGTTGTTAATTTGTTTGTATTTCATTTGATAGATATTGCTTTGTTCAAAAATACGGAAAAAGTCCTCCCTTAATCCCTCCTGAGGAAGGAGATGCTGATCTAAACAATAAAACCTCTTAGAGGTCAGTAGATAAGTACATAGGGTAACAGTTCACCCGTTACCTAGATATTTTTCTTGAAAAAGCGGCAATAGATCTGGATCTTGTGTTTTTATTTCGGATCTTTCACAAAACCTTTTGCGGTGACCGATAAGCAGCTCTTGATACAGTTAAGGAAAGAATTCGACCTCTTCAAAAAGGAGACGGGCGAGATTATTGCGGCCCTGCGAAAAGAGAACGCCTCGCTGAAGGAGCGTTTGGCCAAATACGACAACCCGAAGAACAGTGGCAACAGTAGCGTAGCCCCTTCACAGGATCCGTTCAGGAAGACCAAGAGCCTTCGGGGGAAATCCAACAAGCCCCAGGGCGGACAAAAGGGGCACAAGGGGAACAAGCTGGGGATGGTCGCCGCACCCGATGCCATAACCGTCCATGATGTCGGACAATGTGGCCGTTGCGGCCACGGACCTCCCCAAGGTGCGGACAACTATGACACCCGCCAGATTTTCGACATTCCGCCCTCGCTCTAAAACGAGCGTTTTTAGCCCCTTCTCACATAGTTCTTTTGCGGCCCATCCGCCTGAAATACCAGAACCAATAACAATTGCGCCAAAAGAATCAGGTTCAGTTGCCATACTATAATTGATATCGATTTGAAGAGTAATTTACCATAAGTTTTATCAAAATCATATACCTCAGTGTCTTTTTCATTGAAAAGGAAACCCATTTCAGCGTATATGGACTTTCTTTTATTTGGGATATTCAAAAGATCCTCACTATTTTCACAATGTTCTTTTTTAACGGGCTCGTTGCCTAGAATAAACTATTTCTAAACGCGTATCAGCTATGAAACCTATTTTTCTTTTAACAGTATTCTTTTATATAACATTGTGTTCTGCACAGATCTCACCAACCCCCGCTCAAAAAGTAGAGACCGCTCTTCAGCAAAAAAAACAAATGGAGGCCGGTTCGTTGGTAAAGAACATTCCATTGAAAAATATTGGGCCAACGGTAATGAGCGGCCGTGTGGTAGATGTAGATGTAAACCCTGATAACCCAACAGAATTTTATGTGGGCTACGCCTCGGGCGGATTGTGGTATACCAATAACAACGGCACTTCGTTCATTCCGGTTTTAGATACTTCCACAACACAAAATGTAGGTGATATTGCAGTAGATTGGAAATCAGGAACTATATGGGTAGGTACAGGTGAAAACAATTCTTCGCGATCTTCGTATGCAGGTATCGGTATCTTAAAATCAACCGACAAAGGAAAAACATGGCAGAATATGGGCTTGACCGATTCGCACCACATTGGCCGTATTGTTATCAACCCTGAAAACCCCGATGAAGTGGTTATTGGGGTCACGGGTCATTTATATTCGCCAAATGAAGAACGTGGGGTCTTCAAAACCAATGATGGTGGCAAGACATGGAAAAAAACGCTTTTTATCAGTAATAAAGCAGGTATTATCGATGTAGCCGTTGCACCCCTTGATTTTAATATCATGTACGCCGCATCATGGCAGAAAGACCGAAAAGCATGGGATTTTATCGGAAACGGAAACGCATCGGGCATCTATAAAAGTATCGATGGCGGCAATTCATGGAACAAGGTTTCAACGCCTGAAAGTGGCTTCCCCACTGGGAATGGCGTTGGCAGAATCGGACTTGCGGTTTTTGACGACAATACGGTCTATGCAGTACATGATAATCAATTTCGACGTGAAAAATCCGAAGAGAAGAAAAAGAGATCCAATCAACTCACAAAAGAAGATTTTAAATCAATGTCGGTCGAAAGTTTTATAAAACTGAACAATAAAAAACTGAACGAATTTTTAAAGATCAACGATTTTCAAGAAAAATACAAAGCCGAGAACGTAAAACAAATGGTGCGCAGCGGTACCGTTAAGCCAATTGATATTTCAAAGTACCTAGAGAATGCCAATTCCCTTTTGTTCGACACCCCCGTAGTTGGGGCAGAAGTCTATAGAAGCACTGACGGTGGAAAAACATGGCAAAAACAGAACGATAACTATATCGACGACCTTTTCTATAGCTACGGCTATTATTTTGGGCAGATCAATGTTGATCCATCGAACGTCGATAAGATTTATTTGGCGGGTGTACCCATAATCAAGTCTGCAGATGGTGGAAAAACCTATACTTCGATCAATGGCGATAATGTGCATGCAGACCACCATGCCCTTTGGATCAACCCAAAAGTATCGGGCCACCTCATCAATGGAAATGATGGAGGCGTTAATATCTCGTATGATGATGGGGCGAACTGGATCAAAAACAATTCGCCTTCGGTAGGGCAGTACTATACCATTAATGTTGACGACCAAGAACCCTATCATGTGTACGGCGGCCTACAAGACAATGGGGTTTGGGAAGGGCCGCACAATGCCAAAGAAAACAGTAGATGGCACCAGACCGGATCATACCCTTGGAAATCGATTATGGGCGGCGACGGTATGCAAGTACAAATTGACAGCAGAAACCATAATATCGTCTACACGGGATATCAATTTGGCAACTACTTTAGAATACACAAAGAGAGAAAAGAACAAAAATATATTCAGCCCAAGCACGAGCTTGGCGACCCCCCGTACAGGTTCAATTGGCAAACGCCCATTTTGCTCTCGCCCCATAATCAGGATATTCTGTATTTGGGAGGGAATAAATTGCATCGTTCAATGAACCAAGGTGACGATTGGGAAACCATTTCGCCCGATTTGACTAGGGGAGGAAAAAAGGGAAATGTGGCATACGGCACTTTGACGGCCATCACTGAATCACCTTTTAAATTTGGTTTGATCTATACCGGAAGCGATGATGGTTTGGTTCAAGTTACCCAAAATGGCGGAGGAAGTTGGAAGAATATTTCTGGTAATATAGCCCTGCCAAATCTCAGTGGAACAGATTTATGGGTAAGTCGGGTAGCAGCGTCCAAACACAAAAAAGAACGGGTCTATATCAGCCTGAACGGATATAGAAATGATGATTTTACGCCCTATGTTTTCATGAGCAATGATTATGGGGAAACTTGGGAAAGCATTGCAAACAATATACCCTCATCGCCCGTAAACGTAATCGTAGAGGATCCTGAAAATGAAAACCTTTTGTTCGTTGGCACCGATAACGGACTCTATGCCTCATTCGATCAGGGCAAATCATGGGAAGCCTTTCAAAACGGAATGCCCAACGTCGCCGTGCACGATCTCGTTATTCAGCCTGAAGCCAAGCATTTATTGGTGGGCACCCATGGGCGAAGTATTTACAAGACCGATATTTCAATGCTACAGCTGATGAATTCAGAATTATTAGGTAAAGATCTGCATGTTTTCAAACTTGAAAACATCAAACATTCTAAAAACTGGGGCGATGCTTTCAACAGTTGGGGAAAACCCAAAACCCCGGGCTTGGATGTTACTTTTTACAGTGCCAAATCAGGTGTGTTTAAAGCTAAAATCAAAACAGTTGACGGTATTGTTGTCAGTTCAACAGAGATTGATGCGGCCAAAGGCTTGAATATTTTATCGTATGACCTGGCTTTTTCAAAAGCTGGGAAACTTGCCTTTTTAAAGAAGCATAAAACCGAACTCAAAGAAGCCAAAGACGGAAAAACCTATTTGCCAATAGGAAATTATGTTGTGGAGCTGAACAGGAGTGGAACAAAAGAAAAAGTGGAGTTTGAAATAGAAGCCCCCTAACCCCCGAGGAGGAGGGGGTTACTCGGGGGCCTCCCCCACATGAAACAATGCCTCGCCTTGGTTTACCACTGCTTGGTGGTTGATACAGAATACATAGCCAGCAAAAGGTGCTTTTATCCTTTTTATACGTTTGGCATAGGTATCGGTTATCATACCCATTTCCTGGCCTTTTTTTATTTCACTTCCATTGGTCACCTCAGGAATGAACATACCTGCCGTTGGGGCGCGAAGCCATTTGCGATTCTGTAAATGAATGCTTTTGTTGCGCTCCACATATTTTGGTTCTATTTTGTCGATCATTTTAAAATGCTTCAAAACGTTTAAAATACCCTGCATGCCCTCCATAATCGAGTAATCATCAAAACGCATACTTTCACCTGCTTCAAAAACAATAGTAGGTTTGTTCATTCTATATGCAGCATTGCGGAAAGAGCCTTTAATCAATCGTGATGAAAAAGAGATAGGGGCATTGAACACCTCCGCTAGTTTTGCACTATGTTCATCTTCTTGGGTAAATCTTATTTGAGGAAAATTATGCCGTTGCCCACCGCCCGTGTGCAAATCGATTCCGTAATCGATTTGACGAATGATTTCAGATACGTAGTGATACGCAATCCGGCTTGCCATTGAGCCTGTTTTGGTCCCCGGAAAACTTCGGTTTACATCTTTACCGTCTGGCACATCCCTCGAAAAATGAATGAATCCGAAGATATTTAAAATCGGAACGGCAATTACTGCTCCCTTCGTGATTTTGAACCGTTTTTCATGAATCATTCTACGAACGATTTCTATGCCATTGATCTCGTCACCATGCAGCCCCGCTTGAATTAAAATAGTAGGCCCAGGTTTTTTCGCATTAAACACATACACAGGTATATCGATCAAAGTGCCCGTAGGCAATCTATCGATACTTATCTTCAACAACTTATCTTCACCAGGGCGAACGGTCTCCCCGCCAATGGTAATATCCTTATTTTCTTCTACGACGTCCATTTTTTTCAACGAATAATATTATTTCCCTAGCAATATTCACACCAGTCGCCGCTTCTATTCCTTGCAGTCCGGGTGAGGCGTTCACCTCTATGAGCAAAGGGCCTTTTTCAGAACGAATCAAATCGACCCCAGCAACCCCAAGTCCTAAATACTTGGTGGCATTCAGGGCGATTTGCAACTCTTTGTTCGTTGGTTGTATCTCTTCAGTACTGCCGCCCCTATGAACATTGGATCTGAATTCACCGGCCTCACTGCTTCGCTTCATACTGGCCACCACCTTTGTACCCACTACAAAGATCCGAATATCCTCACCGTTCGATTCTTCAATATATTTCTGGATCAAGATACTGGTATCCATCTTATAAAAGGTATCTATAATTGATTTGGCCGACTTTTTTGTCTCTGCTAAAATCACCCCTAAGCCCTGTGTGCCTTCTTGTAATTTAATGATAACAGGCGCTCCGCCCAACAGTTCTATTTGTTCCTCAATGTCATCAGGATTTATGGAAAATAGGGTTTCAGGAATGGGAATGCCCTTTCGGGCCATTATTTGCAAAGTGCGTACTTTATTTCTGGCCCTAGTAATACTTAGAGAGCGAGCTGTGCTGAACACTCCGTTCATTTCAAACTGCTTTACAATGGCGGCGCCATGTTTGGTCACCTTTGAGCCAATTCTAGGTATAATGATATTGAACTTATTCGTGATGTTCTCACCTTGATAATAAATTTGGGGAGTTCTTGAACCTAATTTTACCGAACATTTGGTATGGTCGATCTGTTCAATATCGTGCCCTAATTTTTGGGCCTCCTCTACTATTCGTCGGGTCGAGTAGACATTCATACTGACCGATAAAAGTCCTATATTCATATAAAATCGGATTGGCTCTCGGTATTAGTGCGTAATATCGGTCAAAAATTACAATACGAACGGTCTCTATGGAAGAAATTGTTGCAATAGAGAAATCTTTTCCCGTTTATACAATAAACCTGTACAGCTATGCATTTTAAGCTGCAAACGATAAACAAAGTATATCGAGCTTCAATTTTAATTTTTAGGGTACAAGAATATTGTATGTTTTATGTTTAAATCAATCTCTAGGTTCAAAATATTAAGTAGTACCTCAAGTTACGCAAAGATTTAAAAAGTGCTAACTTTCCCTTATGTAAAACATTTCAGTACATGACAAAAATCACTCTTGCCTAATTTGATCTATAAAGTCGTTGCCCATCAAGACCTAACAGGTTTTAACCTGCCCGCCGTAGGAGGGAAACCTGTTAGGTCTCAAAATAAAAAAACGCATAACACTAATTTTCAGCTTGCTATGTTTTTCAATTTATTTTTTGTCATGTACTTAACCCGCATTATTCACAGTATGAATAAATCAAGAAATTTTCACTTTCAGATTTTCAAACACTGGAAGGGCAAAAAAATCTTGGGTGTTTGAGGCTTATTTTTAAAAACCGATGAACTATTTGGATGTTTTCAGGTCTAAAAATGGGTTATTTTAACGTTTGGGCATACTTCTGCTAAGGTTGCTGACTATTTTTAATCAGCAACCGTTATTGAGTGATGATCTCTCGGAATAGGTTCTTGTGAACAAAGGCTTTTGATAGCTGGCAATAAATTCTTCTTTTTGTGATCTTTATGGTTGCCCCAACCTTTAGAAGGTAGGTCCGTATCGAACTGATTTGCCATTTTTTTGCAATATCAAATGAGGTGTTCTTTATCTTCTGTTTGATCAACAAAAACATCTCATAAGCAAGACCATTAATGAAAAGGCGAAAGAAATTTCGCCCAATACCCATGATTGGAAAGCCTGTCAGAGAAGCACATGTTTTTTACTTCTTTAATTCTGTTTTCACTTGCTTCGCCTCTGAGCACATAAAATCAAAAATAGATTTCTCTAGCTTCCTTTTCTTTGATATTACTGATAAAATGGCGAATATTCATTCCCAAGCCCGTGCTTTCTATCTTGGAGTAACATTGTTGTTCTTTATGCCAGCTTTTGGCCTGATACGAAAAACTCATGAAATGTTGGTGTTTCTCTCCCTGACTTTGGTATAAATGTTTCACCGCTTTTTCTGCTCGTGACACTTTCCTTTTTAATACCGCATTACTAGCCTGACCTGTTGCGAACAGCAGATTATAATCATCTACCAACTTATAGAAGGGAGCACAACTAAAACCAGCATCCGTTCTTATTACAATTTCCATCTCAAGATAAGTTGCTCGGATCTTGATGATAATACGTTTTAAAAGACCAACATACCATTTATTGGAGTGGCTATTTCCTGGTCGAAGAACAGGAAGGATTATTTGACCTGTTTCCCCATCATGAAAAAACAGTTCGTTCAACATGAACTGCCCACAATAACCATTGAACATCGATCCCGAAATTTCGGGATTGATTTCCATGCGTAGGGTCATCTGTTGCACCAACATCGATGACAATACGTTTTCGACCACATAAACTCGATACGTAATGATCTACCCATGTATTACAAAACTCAAAAATAGAATGTTTGTTCAAACTGTTTTCAAACCTTGACATGGTGGGTTGAGAGGCTAGATCTCCTTGAAGAACATCCTTTAAATAAAGGGTCGTGCTGTAAATGGGTAACATCATTGGCGTCTTGGCAACCCAACATCATCATAAATACTCGCTGCTTGAGTTGTGCCTCTCGACTGTATGTGATAAACCTAGGGTTGCGCAAGTCTGGTAAATGCTTGCCGAACTTCTTTATCAAC
>UOEL01000076.1_pt1 | contig 11104 bp, 12 predicted proteins | sample 1989351 | NCBI WGS metagenome assembly UOEL01 (sample SAMEA4712195, study PRJEB27164) | hydrothermal vent metagenome | biome: marine basaltic hydrothermal vent biome; feature: marine hydrothermal vent; material: mineral | place: Pacific Ocean | collected 2011-06-14/2011-07-23 | depth 1719 m
AGAACCATTAAGACGGTATCTCTGATAGCCCCCTCCGGAGCGGCAAATAGGGCCATTGGCAGTATGGCCGAATACAAAAGCCTTAAAGATAAAAACCCCAAGTTCAACACCTTTGATTATAGGGTCTTACAGTACGGTCGTTTTTTTTAGATGATTCGGTATACTATTTTTTTCGGTAATGCGCTTAGCGATGGGCAGAAAAGTGAAAAGCGCATAGCGTAAATAAGTAGTTTCGGGTGATAATAAATTAAAAAGAGCCCAATCATTGAAGACCAAGCTCTTTTACGAGAACACTATATGAAAATGAAAAAAATTAAATCGTTTTTATTACAGTGTAAACCTACTTTTTTTCTATCCCTTCCAGAAAATATTGTTGTGAAGTCCGTTGGTTTTGTGGTGTAGGCAGATTATTTTGTTATATGGGTGTAACCATGCCGAAGAGATATAATATAATTGCGATATTTATCGGTTCGCTTGGTATTCCCTTTTTTCTATCGATAAACGAGTTCATTAACTAAACGAAAGAGAACAATGCAGAATTCTGAAAGATTCGAAGTCTTTAAAAAAGTGGTCAACAATAAATTCAATATATACAATAGTCTGCTGCTCAACCTGCCCTATTAGAATATCGAGAATGTTGGTATGCTTATTCCTCTGTTATTGGATCAGTGCCAGAAGGGACTCAAATCAGGAAAAAACCCACAGAAAATATTAAATTCCTTTTTTGATAATTATGCAAATATAGATTCTGATAAAGATCGGATCGATTTTATGTTTCGAATCATACAGTGAGGTCATCTTGAGTTTTTAATTTGGATCGAAAGAAAGGGTTGCGGACATTTGTATCGCTAAATAGAAATCCACAACCCAATGTACTATGTACTCGACAAAGATAATATAATGGAAGAGATAGTCCCTTACCTTTCCAAACCGTGCCGCGGCCCCTCTTCGAGGGTTCCGGTGGCAGAGATCGTCAATGCGATCCTGTACAAGCTCAAGACAGGCGTTCAATGGCACATGTTGCCCGTGGGAGAGCTGTTCAGCGGTGACCCCCTGCATTACAAAACGGTCTTCGGGCATTATCGCAAATGGTGCGGGAACGGTGCATGGAAGGAACTGTTGGGTGCAGTTCCTCTCAAGGAACAGGGCAAAGATCGACCTTTCGAGCGGTAACCTCGACGGTAGCCATACCACGGCCATAAGAGGGGGCGAACAAGTGGAATATCAGGGAAGGAAGAAGCGCAAGACCACCAATGCCCTTTATCTTACGGACAGACAGGGATTGCCGTTGGCGATGTCCGAACCCGTGCCCGGCAACCACAACGACCTCTACGAAATAGAGGTACATGGCGAAGAGGTCTTCGCAACATTGGAAGAAGCAGGGATACCCACCGACGGGCTGTTCGTCAACGGCGATGCGGGCTTCGACTCGCAAGGGCTCAGGTCGGCCTGCGCCAAAAGGGGCGTGATCCCCAACGTGCCGTACAAAAAAAGCAAAGGGAACGTGGACAGGGACGAACCCTTTGACCAAAAGCTTTACAAAGAAAGGTACTCGGTGGAAAGGACCTTCGCTTGGATGGACAGCTTCCGATCCGTGCTCAACAGGTTCGATACCACGGTAACAAGTTGGAAGGGGTTCAATTTCCTTGCCTTCATCGTTATCGCAATCAAAAAAATCAAGAATATCAAAAACTCAAGATGACTTCTATGTTTAAACACAAGAAGTATACCAAAAGAAAAATCCCGTCCAGCCAATTTTGGCGGACGGGATTTTAAAAAATATCGTAGAATATTCTTATTGCAGCTTAAACATAATAGGAATACTGAAAGGTACTCTTACTGCTCGACCTCTTTGTTTACCTGGGGTCATTTTTGGTAGTTTACCAATAATTCTTGCCGCTTCTTTTTCAAGGTTCTTATCAGGGCCTCGCATTCTTATGTTACCGATGCTACCATCTTTTTGAATGGTGAACATAACACTTACCCTACCTTGAACGCCCATTTCTTGTGCGATCTCTGGGTAGCGAAAGTTCTTACTGATATGTTTCTGGATCATTTTATTGAAACAGGTTCTTTTATTGCTTGCGTTTTCGCACCCTGGAAATACCGGTACATTTTCAATTACCGAAAAAGGCACATCAACATCTTCATATATTTCTCCGACCTCAACATCATCTACATTGATAATCTCCTCTTCTTGAGAGGTTTCAGTAGACTCGATTACGGTTTCCTCTATCTCTTCCTCATCTTCAACAACCTCAATGATCTCAGGTGCCGCCGGTGGTGGTGGTGGTGGTGGTGTTTTTAATTGTTCGGTCATGGGCACTTCTTCATCCAAATCATCATCGATATTCATTGAAATATCATATTCGGTGGTATCTTCATAGGTTTTATGCTCAAAAGCAAGATAGGTCAAAAGCATTACAACAAATAGGCCTATAACAAAATATAGACTACTGTTCTTTGTTAAATCTGCTTTCGGATTCTTTTTAAGTTCCATAATATTACGTTTAAGTGTTTGCTAATTTAACTAAATAATTCATAAAGAAGCAACTAATACTTCCATTTTAATTGCCTTTTTCGTAAAAAAAACAATTTCACCGTCAAAGCTCCACAAATACTACCTATACTATTTGCGAGCGCATCATAGACATCGCCCATTCTTTGAGCCGTGTATTCATACTGTATTACCTCAATAAGTATACCAAAAACTACAGTCGCGAAAACCATCGCTATTAAGGTCTTCATTAAGTTCATTTTACCATTTGAACGTTCTCTTAGAAAAAAAACACCCAAGATGCAGGCTACAAAATAAAACATAAAATGCACCGCTTTATCAAAATGGGGAATACTGAAACTTTGCGCATCAACACCTGAAAAAGAATATAAACTAGAAAATGTCCCAAACGCCATCCAGCTTATAAAAGAAATTGTAAAAATATATTTTTTAAGCACCAATAAGGGCTTTGTAATCTGCATCACTGAGCAACCCATCTACCTGAGCGGGATCGCTGATCTTTATTTTTACCATCCAACCATCACCATAGGGGTCTGAATTCACCTTTTCAGGTTCATCTTCTAAAGATTCATTGAACTCGATAATCTCACCACTTAAGGGAATAAAAAGATCCGAAACCGTTTTTACGGCCTCTACTGAACCAAATACTTCGTCTTGATCTAAGCTCTCATCCAAGGTCTCTACTTCAATGTAAACGATATCACCTAATTCGCCTTGTGCAAAATCAGTAATACCCACTGTGGCAATATCGCCATCGATACTAATCCATTCATGGTCCTTAGTGTACTTTAATTCTGAAGGTATATTCATTTCCAAGATTTTTTATTAGAAAAACAAAAGTAGATTATTCCTTATAAGTATTCAAGAAAAAAATGGGTGTTTTCAAGTTCTCTAGTTTCCTAGATTGTACCTTAGGTAAAAGTCCTCCCTTAATCCCTCCGAAGGAGGGAGATGGCTTTTACGATACGTTCGCCTTGCAATTACATAGGCACTTTCAGGAGTAAACCTATTTTTAAGAATAGATGAAATATAGAGTGTTTTTAAGTTTATTTGGAGTCATTTTTTTGTACTTGCTCTTTATTTTTTGATTGATACCTTGATTTTGATGTTGTTTAGAGCCAGGTATCCCATGGTTTTGTATTAGGGTTTGGTTTAGGCTGCTTGTTGGAGTGCATTTGCCATGTGCCTTCAAGGGCGTTGGCGGTATGGATACCGAAGAAGACCCACAGCGTCTCGGTCTGTTTGGTCCTTACCTTGATTTTCTCGTTGATTGCCAGTATCAACGGAGCGGGCAAACAGACGGCGATGTTCTTGATAGCATATACCAACGGGTTCACTAAATTCGACAATGTGAGGAAATACGCATCTTATTGCGGAATAACACCTTTACCCAACCAATCTGGAACGAGTTTAACCCGCATTATGCAATAGAAAATCTATTACAGTTTGAAATACCTTCAAAATAAGACGTTTCACTTGGTTTACTTCAATCACCATAGCGGTGCTATGCCGCTTGAAGTAAAATCACTGATTTTATTGGTCTTTCAAACCTCATCACGAAGTTCTATTGTATAATGCGGGTTTAAGGGGAAAGGCCAAAGTGGGCCATTTGGCCAACAAAAAGGATAAAGAGCCTTTTGGGCATGTGCGCCAAATCGGCGATCATATCCAACTATGAAATGAAATTCTATTACCTGAAAAGAACAGGCGAGGGCAAAAACAAAATGTGTACGATAAATATAATCAGGAACAAATTGCTGTCAAGGATATTGGCCGTGGTCAAAAGAAAGACCCCATATGTGGATATTGCAAAATTTGCAGCGTAAAGAGTTTGAAACAAATGGCTATGTTCTAAATTACAACTGATTCAGTATAATATTAATTTTCAACCTATTACGTGTAGCTGTTTGTAAATTTGAGACTAAATATAATACGTATTTGAATAAATAATGCTTAAAACAGTCATTTATTAGAACATAGCCAAACAAATTTGTTTTATCCATAGAATACGGGATTTAGCCAATTGAAAAAGTTTAAACGAGTTCAATTTAAGGAATGTTGACGGCAAATCTCTGAATCTTATTAATAATCGTTTCATAGTCCTTTGAGCTTTTTACAAAATCCATTTCCCCGAGCTCTATGATCAGATTGTTCTGTTCAGGAAAACTTTTGATAAACTCAAAATAACCTGTATTGATATTTTCAAGATAATCGGGTGCTATGTTCTGTTCATAGTCTCTGCCCCGCTTTTTTATATTTTCGAGCAAGCGTTCGGTAGTTTGGTACAGGTAGATATAGATTTTGGGTTTTTTGACCTCTTTGTACATTAGGTTGAACAATTTTCGGTACAGATTGAACTCGTCTTTTTGCAGGGTTATTTGAGCAAAGATCAGCGATTTGTATATATCGTAGTCGCTGACCATGAAATTTTTGAAAAGATCGTATTGTGAGGTATCATCGGTGAATTGCTGGTAACGATCGGCCAAAAAAGACATTTCCAAAGGAAAGGCATATCTGTTTTGATCCTCATAAAATTTTGGCAGAAAAGGGTTGTCGGCAAACCGTTCGAGAACCAATTTCCCGTTAAAATCATCGGCTATCTTATTGGCCAAGGTCGTTTTTCCCGCTCCAATGTTTCCCTCTATAGCTATAAAGTTGATTTGAGAAAAAAGTTCCGTCCTGTTTTTATATAGACAATAGTGCATTTTTTCCAATAGGCTCTTATCACTACATTCCTGCAATAGGTTTCGGCTGTCTTTTTGTAGCACTGGGTGATAGAATTGTGGAGCAATATCAGACAGTGGTTTAAGCACGAATTTTCTGAACGGCAATTCAGGGTGGGGTATAATCAGGTTCTCGGTAAAAAAAGCTTCCTTTTCGTAGTATAGTATATCGATATCCAAAGTTCGAGACTGGTAACCATCTTCTTGAGAGCGTACTCTGCCCAGTTGCTTTTCGATTTTGAGCAAGCTGCTCAAAAGTTCTTGGGGCCGCAATTCGGTTTCCAGTGAAATACAGATATTTAAAAAATCATCGGCGTTAAAACCCCATGAACTACTCTGGTAAACAGGTGATATTCGAAGAACATCACCCACACTTTTATGAATGGCAAAGACGGCATCCTGAAGGTTGTTGGGTTTGTCGCCCATATTGCTGCCGAGCGAAAGATATACCATGTTTTTCTCTTTCATAAGATATAAACAAAGTAAGTAAAACAAAATCACTTTGGTTATCTTTGACAGATATTTATAATATAGAACAAATGAATTTTTTACGAAACTTTTTGGCGGCCGTTCTAGGTTGTCTTGTTGCCTTGGGCATTATTTTTGTCATGTTTTTTGTTTTCGCCGGTTTGTTGGCCAGTTCTGAGGATAGTGCCTCTATTGAGGAAAATTCTGTTTTAGAGTTGCTCATAGATCAGCCAGTGAGCGATTTTGTGAGTAACAATGCCGAAGATCCATTTCAGGGTCTTTTTGAAAAGTCACAAGGTTTAGACGAGATATTGAATGCCATCGTTGTGGCAAAAGATGATGACGATATTAAAGGTATAAGCATCAACAGTAATTTTTTGATGGCTGGCCTTGCGCAAACACAGGCTATTCGTAAAGCACTTCAAGATTTCAAAACGGGTGGCAAGTTCGTATATGCTTATGGCGATTTTTATATGCAGAAAGATTACTACCTGTCGAGCGTTGCCGACTCTATTTTTTTGAACCCGGTGGGCGCGTTGGATTTTAAGGGTCTTTCTTCAGAGGTCTTGTTTTACAAAGATCTTCAAGAAAAAACAGGAATCAAAATGGAGGTCATTCGCCACGGAAAATATAAAAGTGCCGTAGAGCCCTTTTTGGCCAATGAAATGAGCGAAGCCAATAGAATACAGATTAGTGAACTTATCGGTTCACTTTGGAGCTCGATGGTAGAGGATATTTCAGATGAACGAAATCTACTTCCTAGTGATTTGAATGTTATCGCAGACACCTTGGGGGGAAGGACTCCTGAATACGCATTGGCATCAAAACTCATAGATGGCGTGATTTTTTACGATCAATATGAGGAAAAGTTAAAATATGCGGTGAATTCGGTTTTAGACAATGATTTGAACATCGTACTATTGGAAGACTATGTCATCCGTTCCAATAAAAAAATAAAGAAAACCGGAAAAAATAAGATCGCGGTGGTATTTGCCCAGGGTGAAATCATGTACGGTGAAGGTGGGCCCAATGTCATTGGTCAAGGTATTATCAATACCGCCATAATAAAGGCCAAGGAAGATGAAGATGTCAAGGCCATTGTATTGCGGGTAAATTCACCGGGCGGTAGTGCCTTGGCTTCCGATATTATTTGGCGCGAAATTGAACTGGCAAAGCAGGTGAAGCCCGTAGTGGTGTCAATGGGCAACGTTGCCGCTTCAGGTGGGTATTACATCGCTGTTGGTGCTGATAAGATTTTTGCAGAACCCACTACGATTACTGGTTCTATAGGGGTGTTTGGTGCTATTCCCAATGTAAACGAATTGGCTGCTGATATAGGTATAAATGCAGAGCAGGTAGGCACCAATAAAAATTCGGTCGATTATTCATTTTTCGAACCTATGACCGATGATTTCAGAAACATGGTGCAAGAAAATATTGAGGGCACGTACACTACATTTTTAAAGCGCGTGGCCGTAGGAAGAAGCATCACGGTGGCCGAAGCCGATAGTATGGCACAGGGTAGGGTATGGAGTGGTGTGGATGCGAAACGAATCGGACTTATTGATGAATTGGGTGGCTTGAACGATGCGATTGCCGAGGCTGCTAAAATGGCCGAATTGACCGAATACGGCATCAAGAAATATCCTAAGTACAAAACTGGTCTTGAAAAACTGATGGAAAATTTGGGCGGTGCGAGTACTGAAATGAGAAAGAGCATGATCGAACAAGAAATTGGTGCTGAAGCCTATTCTATTTTAAAGCAGGTGAAATCGGCCTTGGAGCAGAAAGGCGTTCAAGCTAGAATGCCTTTTATGCTTGATATAAAATAAGGGCAGTTAAGAATTGCGAATACGCTCTGCCTTGAAAAATCAGGGCATGATTGTTAAAGCAGTTCAATTTTGATATATTTGACCAAAGTCGAAGAGACAGTCTTGAAAGAGTAGATTGTACTCGACTCGAACCAAAAACCATATAGCACTTCGTTTTGCAGTAATCGGCACTGGCTTTTGGGCCAACTATCAAATTCCCGCATGGATGGAATTAGAGGGCGTAGAGTTAGTTGCCTTATATAATCGCACCAAAACAAAGGCGGAAACGTTTGCCTGTGCATACGATATTCCCTCGGTTTATGATGATGTAGAACAACTTCTTGCAACTGAAAAGTTAGATTTTGTTGATATTATTACCGATGTTGATACGCACGCCACATTTACTGAAATGGCGCGAAAAAAGGTATTGCGGTAATCTGTCAGAAGCCTATGGCACCAAAACTCGCCATAGCAAAACAGATGGTTGAAACATGTGCCATCAACAATGTTCCCTTCTATGTACATGAGAATTTTCGATGGCAGTCGCCCATTCGCAAGTTGAAGGAATTAATGAACAATGGGCAGATCGGGAAAATATTCAAAGCTCGAGTCAGTTTCTGCTCTGGTTTTCCGATATTTGAAAATCAGCCATTTTTGGCAGAGCTCGATGAGTTTATCTTAACTGACATTGGGTCGCACGTCTTAGATATCTGTAGATTTTTATTTGGTGAAGTAGAAACCCTAATGTGTCACACTCAATCGGTCAATCCTGGTATTAAAGGAGAGGGTGTCGCCAATGTCATGATGAAAATGAATAGCGGTGTTTCATGCTATGCTGCTTGAAGTAAAATCACTGATTTTATTGGTCTTTCAAACCTCATCACGAAGTTCTATTGCATAATGCGGGTTTAAGCTCCGCAAGGTGTGAAAGGCAGCTCTCGCCATGCGAAAAACGCTTCCCGAACTCGAAAAGTGAGAGGCTCTTGAATCTTTGCCCCATATAGTATCCTTAAGTTTACCCCTGAATTAAGCATTTTCAAGCTCTTTACAAAGTGCCTAAGTCAAAAGAACTTTAAAGATGTAATTTACTCTTATTTACTACCATAAAGGCGCAAAATTTATGAATAAGCTTACTAATTGATAACTTAGGCTTGATAAAATGTTGGCGTATTTGGTAAGCATTTGCATTAATTCTATTTCTTCTTTTTGAGTTTTTTAGCCGTATTATCTATCTGCTTAATAAAGTCCTTTTCTACGTTAGACAATTCGTTTTTAGTTTGTTCTTTATATTTCTCGTATTCTGTATGGGCTCTATCCAATGCTTTTTGATGACTGACTTTACCTGCATTTTCTAAAATATTATTTCCAGTCATTGTTAAAAAATCATCTAATCGCCCAGACCAATCATTCATATACATTGCCTTACGGTTTAATGCTTGTAATTCAGCTACTTCTAAATATGCCGTTACCATTCTATTTAAAAACATCCAACTCATCCTTTTTCAAGTAGTTTTTGGCTATTTCGGTTTCTTTTTTTGTCGGCTTATCTCCTTTAAAGTTTGTTAAGCCTAAAAATGGTTGATTGGCATTTGCTTTTTGGTAAACAATTTCTGCTGCGGTATTTCCGTGAGCTGCCCAGTGCATTTTGTTTTGAATGGTTTTAAAGAATAGCAAAGAGACTTCTGCTTTTGCATCATAATCTACACTTGTGGCATAAATGTCTAATACTTTTCGCCAAAACACTTTTTCTGATGAACGAATATCTCTGATACGAGCCAGTAATTCATCAAAATAATTGCCTCCTCCTGCTTCTTTTAGCAAATCGTCATTCATTGTAAAGCCTTTTACAATGTACTCTCGTAAACGAGCGGTAGCCCATTGCCTGAACTTTGTTCCTTGAATGCTTTTTACACGATAACCAACTGATATAATGACATCTAAATTGTAGTAATTGGTAGGCTTGGTAGAAAAATCGGAATTTCCGATTTTTCTCATAGAATCCTCTTTTACAAGCTCTCCTTCGTTATAAATACTTAGAATGTGCTCATTAATGGTAGAACGTGATTTTTGAAATAACTCGCTCATTTGTTCAATGGTTAACCATACCGTTTCGTTTTCTAAACGTGCTTGGACTTTGGTTTGACCATCTTCGGTTTGATATATTAGTATTTCTGATTTCCCCATTTTAAATCTATTCTAACTCTAATTGGTTTTGTTCGTTCTCATCCTCATCAGCACCAGGCAATTCTAACGCTTTTACAGATTTAATGGCATTTCCAGCAATTCCCTTAATAGATCCATACATATCAATCGTATTGGCAGTTACTTTTTCAATTTGTTTGTCTCTTTGTTTCCAAATCCGTTGCATAGAACGCTTTTCACTTTCTAAATCAGATTTCATTTGTGTAAAGCCCTCCACAATTGCTTCTACTTGCATTCTAAAAGTGTTTCCTGTAAGAAAAGTATAAAGCATTTCCATTTTGTCCCCTTTGTTTTCTTGAGAACTGATTGCTGTACTTAATTGTACAATGGACTCTCTTAATACTGCACAAAGACCTTTAAACTCTTCGTAATTACAAATCCAAATTCCATCTTTTAATCCCATTCTATCCATATCAGAAGGCATTACTTCTGTTACCAAAACTCCAATATTTGCTCCCTTATCTCGTATATCTGCTTTGAATTTTTCAATCCAACTGGGCTGAAAGTCCTTAGTTCGTTTGCTTTCGTAATAAATTGTACCGCAATTTTGTGCAGAACGGGTATTAACGTGCTGTAAACAATCTCCGCCTCTTGCTCCTTTTTTTATTTCTTCAATAGTATCTAATGGAAATTGAGTAGCCAACCATTCTTCTATTGCCAATTCTTGAACCTCTCCTTGCATTTGCATAGAACCCTGTTCTTGCTTACGTTTCATTTCTTCGGTTAGCTTCTTTTGGTCTTCTAATTGCTTTTGCATTTCTTTAAAACGCAATTCATTCTTTTCTTCTTCCGATTTTCTAATTTTTTCTTTTTCGGTTGTAAGTGCTTCGTTTAGTTTTTTCTGAGCTTCTGCTTCAGCAGCTTCTTTTAACTCTCCTTTCTCTCGTTTAAGTTTCTCTATTTCAGCTTTAGAGCGGTTTAACTCTTTTACTTGCTCTGATTTTTCATTTAACTCTTTTTGTAGAGCCTCAAATTGTTCTGATTGCTCTTCTTTAAGTTTGGATTTCAACTTTGCCTCAATGGCTTTCTTCTCTTCTTTAAGCTGAGACTCTAAACGCTCTTGAAACAATTCGTTTTCTTGTTTCTTTTTTTGCTCAAAAGCTAATTTATCTTGTTTTAGCTTCTCCTGTTCTGACTCATATTTCTTTTTCTCCTCAGCTATTTGAGATTGATATTTTTGTTTGATTTCATCTTCCAATTGATGAGCCAAAATATCTTGAACGTCTATGGAGGTTCCACAATTGGGGCATTTTATTTGGTTTTCGTTTTTCATTCTACTTCTTTAACTTTTTAATCGCTTTATCAAAATCAGAATTTATTTTTTGAGTTGTATCAAATATTGAGTATTCATCATAAGCTTTTTTTTCTGCTTGTGCTTTAGA
>UOEL01000135.1_pt1 | contig 10979 bp, 13 predicted proteins | sample 1989351 | NCBI WGS metagenome assembly UOEL01 (sample SAMEA4712195, study PRJEB27164) | hydrothermal vent metagenome | biome: marine basaltic hydrothermal vent biome; feature: marine hydrothermal vent; material: mineral | place: Pacific Ocean | collected 2011-06-14/2011-07-23 | depth 1719 m
GAACTGCCAAAAAGCAGTTCCGACCTCTCCAAAGGAGAGGTAAAATACCTTAGTTGTATTTGATAGTTGACATGTATTCAATGGGGCAGCCTACTGAACCTTTGACTTCGGCTACGCTCAGTCAATCATAACTGACAACTTTCAACACGTAATTCAAAAAGCGTAGAGTTCGTCTTAAAACCTACAACCTTTAAGTCTGACCATATATAAACTTTAGTTTTAATGTAGAACCCTGTCAAGCGAAATCACAAAGCAATCCGCTTGTTCATATACGACTTTAAAAGAAAAACCTGCACCCAAACAAAGAACGCCAAACCTACAAAGCTGTAGATAACGGTATTGGAAATATAGAAATTCAAACTATTCGCCAAAAGATTGAATTCGGCGAACCGATTCAGTTTTGAGACGGCCAACCAACTGATCTCGGAAGATGGATTTTCCCAAATTGAATAGACAAAGACACCTGCGATGGCAGTTAATATCATCAACCAAACCGATTTTGAGATCAAAGGCCTGTAGACAAAGGCCGTGCTCTTTTGCGCATCGGCTTGAATTTTAGACAAAACCGATCGAGTGAAATCAACCGTAGGGTTTTCTAACCCGACTTCGATAACAGCTTTACGTATAAAGGCATCCAATTTTTTGTCTTTATCTTCTTTCATGGTTCTTACAGATTTCCGTTTTAAGCCTGCGCTCTAAAATTTTGGCCAAACGCTTTCTACTTCTAAACAATCGTACTTTGACCGTATCTATTGCCAAGTCCATGACTTTTGAAATCTCCTTTAGAGACAGTTCTTCAAAATAATACAGCGTAAGTACCACACTATCATCACTGGCCAATTCTTTCATTGCTTCTTTAATCGTGTTCTTACGTTCATCGGCCTCTAGATCATCTAATACACTTTCAGTAACCTTTAATAGGTACTCGACACTATCATCTAAAGAACTTGTTTGCAAACTTCTACCACGCTTTTTTAGATAATCGAGACTTTTATTATATGTGATTCTGTAGACCCAGGTCGAGAACTTAGAACCGCCCTTAAAAGTATTCAATACTTGGTACACTTTTATAAAAACGTCTTGTGAAACCTCTTCGGCCTCTTCTTTGTTTCTTACTATTTTCATAGCCAGAGTAAAGACCATATGCTTGTACCGATCTACCAAAACCCCAAAAGCTCTGGTATCACCATTGATGGTTTTATCAATATAACGTTGGTCGTCGTTTTGGCTCATTTACCTTATATGACGTACAAATTACGAACTTGGTTACAGTTATTTGAAAAAAAATAGCAATCTGTGTAACCTCGCTTAAAAAATGACCGTCATACCTGATGAACGAGTTTATGAATCAATTAAAAATCAAACATCATGGGAGGAGCAGTATTAATTGTCGGTTTAATCGCGGCATCAATTTTCGGAATATTTTATCTATACTACTCAACGAGGAACAAAGAACGATTGGCCCTTATTGAAAAAGGTGCCGAGGCCAGCATTTTTGTACGGGGAAAACAGGATAAAGCCGCCCCTTTCTGGAAAATTCTTATTTTAAATTTAGCACTTTTATTAATGGGAATCGGATCGGGCATTATGATCGGGGGAATCTTAAGGGCAAACTTCAACGTAAATTGGGATATTGCCATGCCCGGATCCATTTTTCTAATGGCCGGCACCGGACTTCTTATAGGCTTCTTTTTGACCAAACAATTGGATAAGGAGGATACATAGTTGAATTTTCGATTCGAAAAAGTTAAACCATCGTATTTATATGCGATGGTTTTTTACCTTTAGGGGATGAAAATAATAGCTACCAATATCGGCACCGCCACTACTTTTCTTTGGAACGGCCTTGAAGAAAAAACAGGAATCTTCAAACACCCCATAGATAAACCTTTATTTTTAGGAAAAATAGATGTCGAAAATGACACGGTTATCGACCGAAAGCACCATGCCGGGGTAAATAAAGCCTGCTTTCTATTCGCTGCGGACCAGTACCCGTATTGGAAAGAACTATACCCGAATCTGAAATGGAACTGGGGTATGTTCGGCGAAAACCTGACCGTTGAAGGGTTCGACGAAGCCGCAATACGTATTGGCGATATTTATAGAATCGGCGCGGCCTTGGTACAAGTATCGCAACCGCGGGAACCTTGTTATAAATTGGGCGTACGTTTTGATGACCAAGAGATCTTAAGGCAGTACATTGACCATGGCTACCCGGGCACTTATGTTCGTATTTTGGAAGAGGGGAAGGTAAAAACCGGGGATGAAATTCAACTCGTAACCCGATCTGAAAACACGCTGACCGTAAAACAGTTCTTTGAATTGCTCTTCGCAAGAAAGAAAGATACCGAAATCTTACAATTGGCCATCGACAATTTGGCTTTGCCTGAATATAAAAGAGAGCGATTAAAAAAATTTCTTTGATTAAATCGTCTGGTTTGTTTTTAAATAAAATACATCTTGATCTTCCTGATTGCGATATCACGTACTATCCCTCATTTATAGATTCAAAAGAGGCCGATTCTTATTTCAAGGTTTTTATGAAAACCATTGCATGGCGACAAGATGATATCAAAGTTTTCGGAAAAGTATATGCACAACCCAGATTGACCGCGCTCTATGGCAATAACCAAAAGTCTTATTCCTACTCAAATATTACCATGCAGCCCCATGAATTCACCACAGAACTGCTAGAGATCAAAGAAAAAATAGAGATAGGTGCCAATCTGTGTTTCACCTCTTGCCTACTAAATCTTTACCGTGACGGTAAAGACAGCAACGGCTGGCATACCGATAATGAAAAGGAATTGGGTGAAAACCCAGCAATCGCATCAATCACTTTGGGACAGGAGCGTTATTTTCATTTAAAACATAGAACTAAAAAGGAACTGAAACATAAAATTCTCTTAGCACATGGAAGCCTGCTATTGATGCAAGGAAAAACACAACATCACTGGCTGCACCAAATACCGAAAACGGCGAGGCAGGTCAAAGAACGAATAAATTTGACGTTTAGGGTTATTGGGTAGGTGGTCAGTGAAATTAAGAAAAAATATTTTTGCTATAACTAAAGGTTTAGGGTGAGAAACCAGTGATTTTGATGAAGGGCCGGGCATTTGGAGTTTGATATTTAGCTTTCAGCGAAATTAGTGAAACCCTCTCGAGGGAGGGTTTCAAAAATCGGCTGTGGAAACCGATTTTTATACCTTATCACAAAAGTTTCATACTGTCTTTAACATGCAGGTACCCATGTTAATTTTCTCATATTTGGCTTCGATTATATACATTCAAATCTCGTGCCAAACTTTATGGGAAAAGTCCGTTTGTATCCTTTTCACACAAAAATTTCATTGAGTACCTTGGCCAGTCGCAAACCGCCCCTTTGCAATTGCACTTCAACCGTATGCCACCATACATAACTATACCTATAAGATAGTTTCTCACCAACCTCGACCGATTTGTATATCTCATTGGCCAGATCTTGTGATTCTTCTACCCAGTCATAAACAGTACCCTCTTGAATGGCCTTCTTTTGTCTCTTGGTCAATTTCGGCAACGATTGGGTAAGTTCGGTATAGCTCATACCGTAGTCATTGATCATATTGGCATCCCAAACCTTGTGTAGGTTAGTGCCCCTGCCGAACCACTGAAGCTGAATATCATTACCGCCCTTATCTTCTAACCTACCTACATGCATAGGTTGGTGCAGATCGCCCACAAGATGCACCAAAAGTTTTAGGTAAAAGACCTTATCTGCCTTTGAACTATTTTTATCTTTTACGACCGCTATACATTTTTGTATTCCCGCAACCACATCACCATATTCGCTAGGTTCAACATCGGTATATTTTTTATCGGCCGAAAAATTCACATAGTGCCATGCACTGAATTCCTTGAATTTGCGATCCGCCTTGATATCATCGCCAAAGGTAGAGACTAGGGCGAGGCTTTGGCCGTCCAACAATTTTTCGATGGCCTTTCGGGCTTTTCTGCTAAGGTTCTTTTGGGCAACTTCCCCGGTGGTTCTATGTCCGGTTTTTGACCAAAGCACGTCATTGGCAAATGATAATTGCAAAGACAAGAATACCAATACTATCGCTATTTTGTTCATGGGCCATATTTTATCCCAAAAATAGAAAAACTTAAGATGAGTTCTTGTTAATACTTATGGCAATTCATTTTTTTAGTTCGATCTTAGCAATTAAAAGGTTTTAAGAAATTTAGTGTTTGACCTCCTCCAGAATTGCTGGAAAAGCAATTCCGACATCTCTAAAGCCCGCCTGAACGGCACGCAGGGTGAGGTAAACAAGAGTACCTACTTCTGGTAGGGTTGCCCAAGGTTGTACTCTGAAGAATTTTATTAATTGCTTGCTTGAATGTTGAAAAGGATAAAATCTACCTATATAAAATCACTCCCATCCGAACGTTTTTAAAAATGGGCAAAAACCATCCGTTAACCCCTGTAAGCAAGCATTATATTTTGATTTAGCAGAAAAACAAGTCGGTCCTAAAGTGAAATTCAGCTTGTGGTTTTTTTGGTTCTTTTCGCTCCTTTGTCTACTTGGTTGTAGATATGGTCGAGGGTGAGGTGAAAAGACAGGCAGATCCTTATTTTCTCCACAAAATTGGAAAAGGCATGTTTCTTCTTGGCGACCGCCCTGACGATGGGGTGAAGTAGTAAATAGGTTATCAATGCAATGTATATCTGTGATTTCACGGCATTCTCGCTAGTGCCGACGAAGGTCTTGATCTGCAGGTTCTGTTTGATCGCCTTGAAGAACAGTTCAATGTCCCAACGTTTTTTGTAAAGGTCGGCAATGGTCCTGGCCGTCCTGGCCAATTGATTGGTAATGATCTCTATGACCTTGTTCTCTTCGGGCTTATAGACGTGTACCAACCGCAACTCTACTTGACCCATTCCTGTTTTAACGGCTTTCTTGCTACAGAGGGTTATAATCCCATCCTTTTAGGATGTTCTGATCGGTATCCTTGGGAAGTTCCAGTTCCCGGACAGTTTCGAATACGGTATTGGTCTTGATGCCTCCCTTTGCTGTCCGAAACTTCGCCCAGTCGAACATGGACAGGCACAGGCTTATAACGGTGCTATCTATCGGTTTTATGCTTCGGTCTTTGATTTTTTTGATGATATGGGATCCGTGGCGCTTTGAAAGGATGTGGCCATAATGGGTCAATAGCCTGTGATAAAGGCTCTCGAATACTTTATAACCTCTGTTCTTGTTGCCCATGGTGGAACGTGCCGGACTTTGAGTTAGCCTCAGACTTGAGGTGAACGTATCGCTGATTCCGATACCAGTGGAGGTATCACTCAAGGTCAAGCATTTGTTGAGCCCTGCCTGCTGGTTTACTCGCCGTAGGAGGGCAGGCAGGTGTCAGAAAGTCAGGGCCACGAATTGGTCATAGGTCCTATACCTGCTGCAGCCCTTGTCGCTTTTATGTTGTGCGGTGCAGCGGGAGAGCATCCAGCGGGGCACCAGATCTATTGTTTGCCGGATCAAAGGGGTATTCGTATTTGAATTTCGCAAAATAAAAATACGGGATTCTCAGGCTACTTTAAAAACAAAACTTTCAGATAGTTGTGATTAAATATAATAGAAAAAAGATTGTATCAAATGATAGTATCAATTATCAATGAAGAAAAGTCAAAGCGTTTCTATCGCTTCAGCGTAAAATGTGCCTTACGGGTCTTGGCCACAACGACCCCGTTTTCTTGTTCACCGTACTCGAACCTGAACCAATAATCTGAAGAGGGCATTTGCCTACCGTTGAAGGTACCGTCCCAACCGCCATTGGTTCCCATTTGTATCAATAGTTTACCATAACGATCAAAAACGAACACCATGGGATTGTCTAAGGTCTCAATGCCTAAGATATTCCATGTATCATTTATCGCATCACCATTGGGCGTGAAAAATTTGGGGTAGCCTACAACCAAAAATTCAATGGGTTCGGTAATACCGCAACCATTTTTATCGTTTATTATTACGGTATTTATGCCCGGTGGCACATCATTGAATACCGGATCATCTTGAAATTCGCCTCCGTTAATGGCATATTCATAGCTGCTATTACCTTCAACAAAGATCTCGATATTGTTCATGTCGGGATCTACCGAAAGGTTAGTGTCCACAATTTCGACCCGATCCAAAATCGGCACCCCGTAGAAGGTGATAAGTATTCCCCCAACATCGGCTACGATCGGTGGGGTTCCGCTAATAGTTGTTATTTCGGCAAAATAGCGACCTGAATTCGGGCTGGCCACTACATACTCAGCACCAAAAGAGCCTGTGCCTGTCAATGTATCATCAATAGTACCATCATCATCGTAATCTACTGTCCATAATACATTGGCAATATCCGCTCCGGCAGGTGAGTTAAATGCGCTAAGTGGAATATCAGGATCACCTTCACAGGCAACAATATCCAAGCCCAAGAATTCGTCTCTTAAAGTACAGTCTAAAGCGGTATTTTGATCTGCTTGAACCGAGCTTCCGGTAAAGGTCAACATAAAAGGTTCTGGTTCGCCATCAAAATTGATATTGAAGTTATTGATAAGAATATAGTAGATTTCACCAGGTTGTACATCCAACCACTCATCATAGGTGTTCTGACTTCCTTTTACAAATGCCCCACCCACTTGACCAGTAACCGGGTTTACGCCAATGCCCGTAAATTCAGAATCGTTCACCTCGTAATTACAACGTATGGGCTGGGCGGTACCGTTACTAATATCGGTACAATCAACATCAGGGCCATATACGGCAAAATCCCACTCTGCCGTGGACGTACCTGCACCACCAATGGGCAAGGCTTCAAGGTCAAAACCCACCTGCCCACCTGTACCTGCCCTAAAGACAAACCAAGAGGTATTGTTCTCAATATTTGCCGAGTTAATGCTCCCTTTCTCCAAACAGCCGGTTATAAGCATAACTTCTGGATCAAAATCATCGATATCACCCCCACCATCGGCCTGTGATACGATAGGAGCGTCTGCACATACGGGTATGGCAGTTCTACAATCAGGAGAATTAGGGGTCTGCGCATTTACTTCCATAGAAAAAAGAAACAAACAGCAAACGGCACAAATAAGTATTCGCATAAAAGACGGGGCTAATATTACTTATACTATAACTCAACCTCTATCGATTTAGTATATCTTATGCGCGGTTTTGGGCCACTAATCGATAACTTACCCCAATCGACTACCTTTTCAAAGAAAAGTGGTTGTTAATATACTTGGCGGTAGCACGTTGCCCATTGGTATCGATATAGGTTAGTTTAAACAGTTATTAATCGTTAGGTAAACTAGTTTGTACAAATCTTTCTAAGCCGCATATTTTGCGTGCTTATGGTTGAAGTATTTTTTTACCTGCGGTCTGTCCTTCTTCCTTTTGCCCATAAAATCGTTTATGTTCTTTTTGAGCTGTTGCTTGTTGATGGCCCTCTTCTTGCCCACGACATTTGTCTTGAGATCTTGGTCCGGGTATTCCTGTGGGTTCAGCTCGGGGGAATAGGGCGGGATGAACAGTACCCCTATCCGATCCTTGTTTTGCTCCAGCCATTCGTTGAGCTTCTTGGTCTTGTGGGAAGGGTGGTTGTCGGTGATAAAGAATATTTTGCGTTCACTGTATTTTATCATCTGTTCCAGAAAGATCTTGAACACCTCGCTGTTGAAGCCCGCATTATGCAATAGAACTTCGTGATGAGGTTTGAAAACACAATAAAATCACTGCAAAATATAACGTTTTGCTATTTTTTGAAGTTTAACCATAGCGATGCTATGCTAAAACTACTAAAAAACTATATTTTATTGTGTTTTCAAGCCTCATGACCCCCAAAGGTTCGGGGCTCTAATGCATAATTTGGGTTGAAAACACAAAAATACCCCCTAGCCGTTCTTAACACTCATTTATGTTGTGTACAGGGGTGAATTGGGCATAAAGTGCCATATTATGTATATCTTTGCTCTTCGTAAACTACCTCGGGGCAAGCCCACGAGGCATTCGGCGGAAAAGACTGAAAATATTTAGATGCAATCCCGATGCTTCGGGAGGGCATTTCAAATCTCACTTAGTGAGTAAAAGTTAGATTCTCATGAAAATCGACGGCACATTGAAAAATCATTTCGAAGAGATGGGAAACGATCATGTTTCGGCATCGGAAGACACCCCGTTGCGTGAAGACGCCTTTGTTCTCAGCGATGATGAAAAAATAGCACGGATCAAAGAAAGCGTAAGAGAAATTATGCTCACTTTAGGGCTTGACCTTGATGACGATAGTCTAAAAGGCACTCCCGATCGCGTGGCCAAAATGTTCGTCACTGAAATCTTCGGTGGCCTTAGACCAGAACTAAAACCAAAATCATCGACCTTTGAGAACAAGTACAAGTACGGTGAAATGTTGGTCGAGAAGAATATCACCCTCTATTCAACTTGTGAGCACCACCTACTACCAATCGTTGGCAGAGCGCATATAGCCTATGTTTCAAACGGTACCGTAGTGGGCCTTTCTAAAATGAACCGTATTGTCGATTATTTTTCAAAGCGACCTCAAGTACAAGAGCGCTTGAACATTCAGATCGTTAGAGAGCTACAAAAAGTTTTGGGTACCGATGATGTTGCCTGTGTCATAGATGCCAAACACCTTTGTGTAAACTCAAGGGGTATTCGTGATATTGAAAGCAGTACTGTTACCGCAGAATATGGCGGCAAGTTCAAAGATGAGGCAGTACGCCGCGAGTTTTTGGACTATATCAATCTAGAAACCAATTTCTAATCATTTGCACATAGCATGCCGTTGTACCAAAACCAACATCTAAAAATCTACAATTCACTTTCTGGTAAAAAAGAAGTTTTCAAACCCATTAATGAAGGCCATATTGGTATGTACGTATGTGGGCCAACCGTCTACAGCAACGTGCATTTAGGCAATTGCCGTACCTTCATGTCTTTTGATATGATTTTCAGGTATTTGAAACATTTGGGTTATAAAATAAGGTATGTGCGTAATATTACCGATGCAGGTCATTTGGTAGATGATGCCGATGAAGGAGAAGATAAAATCGCAAAAAAAGCACGCTTAGAGAAAATAGAACCCATGGAGGTGGTTCAACGATACACGGTAGATTTTCACAATATTCTTCAACAATTCAATTTTTTACCACCTAGTATTGAACCGACAGCAACGGGGCATATAATTGAACAGATTGAAATCATCAAAGATATTCTTGAAAAGGGCTATGCTTATGAAGTCAATAGTTCGGTATATTTTGATGTGGTAAAATTCAATGAGACTCATGAATACGGAAAGTTGAGCGGCAGAAAATTGGAAGATATGATTGCCAATACCCGTCAACTGACCGCTCAAGACGATAAAAAGAATCCGCAAGATTTCGCTCTTTGGAAAAAAGCCGAGCCGCAGCACATTATGCGTTGGCCCTCACCTTGGGGCGATGGTTTTCCGGGGTGGCATTTAGAATGTACGGCCATGAGCTCAAAATATTTGGGTGATACCTTTGATATTCACGGCGGCGGAATGGATCTGAAGTTTCCACACCACGAATGTGAAATTGCCCAAGCCGAAGCCAGCAAAGGCAAATCGCCCGTCAAATACTGGTTACATACCAATATGTTGACTATGAACGGTAAAAAAATGGCAAAATCAACGGGGAACAATATTCTGCCCGGTGAGATTTTTTCTGGAGAAAACGATATCTTAAGTAAGGCCTTTTCGCCTTCGCCCGTTCGGTTCTTTATGATGCAGGCGCATTATACTAGTATTTTAGATTTGAGCAACGACGCCCTTCTAGCGTCGGAAAAAGGCTTTCATAAATTGATGGATGCCATCGATACACTTAAGACCCTTGAAACTGGAAAAACTTCTGATTTCAAGGTCAATGAATGGAAACAGCGGTGCTATGACGCCATGAACGATGATTTCAATACCCCCATTTTAATAGCACAGCTTTTTGATGCCGTCAAACATATCAACCTTATCAAAGAGGGTAAAGAAAGTTTGATCGAAGAAGATATGAAGACTTTGAAAACAACGATGAATTCTTTTGTATTTGATGTTTTAGGATTGGAGAACAAAAACGCAGACAATAATGATGGTGACAAACTATCAGGTGTTGTCGATCTATTGATCCAATTGCGTAAAGAAGCTCGAGATAATAAAGATTTTTCGACCTCTGATAAAATAAGAGATCAATTGGCGGCCATGGGCATTCAGCTGAAAGATGGGAAAGAGGGTACTACGTTTAGTGTTTCTTAGATTATCTCTAACCTCTCTGATGAAAAGTCCTCCCCTAACCCCTCCAGGGGAGGGGGATTTTATAACTACTGAAGCGAATTTCGTATGACCTTAAAAAAGATTCTGATAGCGCCTTTTGTACTGTTGGTAAAATTCTATCAGTATGCTATCTCGCCCTATACACCCTCATCATGTCGTTATTCACCCACCTGCTCGCAATACACCTTAGAGGCCTTAAAAAAGCACGGACTCTTTAAAGGAGGGTGGCTTGCTACAAAACGTATTTTAAGCTGCAACCCCTGGGGTGGTAAAGGGTATGATCCGGCGCCTTGATTTTGAAATGGGTTAGTAATAACCAAACTGCTACCTAAATTTCGGCTACGCTCAGTCATTAAAATATAATAGATTACTATTTACCAACTACTGATTACAAAACAAAACCCAACCTATTGAACTCATTTTCTTATCTTAGCACCTCAAAATAATATTTTGCCCTATGGGGAGGAAAGGGTATGATTCAGTAATCTGGGTAGAGGTTTTCAAAAGTCGAATTATAGGTTGAAACGGTACCCTACCCCAATAAAGAGCCATCGTAATTTGGAAGTCTGGTCAAAACCCGTATTATTTCGATTCGTAAGGTTGATTGCATACCTGGCCTGCACATGAAAGTTATCGGTAATATCATAGCCTGCTCCTAAACTTAGATCAAA
>UOEL01000039.1_pt1 | contig 10891 bp, 8 predicted proteins | sample 1989351 | NCBI WGS metagenome assembly UOEL01 (sample SAMEA4712195, study PRJEB27164) | hydrothermal vent metagenome | biome: marine basaltic hydrothermal vent biome; feature: marine hydrothermal vent; material: mineral | place: Pacific Ocean | collected 2011-06-14/2011-07-23 | depth 1719 m
AATAAAAATGTTTAAGAGTTATCCCAAACTCAAGCAAAAACCCTACTGGGGAAATCATTTTTGGGCAAGAGGATATTTTGTAAGTACAGTTGGCTTAGATGAAGATATGATAAGAAAGTATGTGAAATTTCAAGAGAAAGAAGAGAAAAGTATTGAAGAAAAACAACAAAGGTTTAATTTTTAGACAGAAGTCAAATACCCCCTATGGGGGTTAGCCAAAGCCACCTTCTAAGAAGGTGTGATTTTTACTATTAAGTTATGAGACAGTACCATTGTTCTACAAACCGATTTTTGCAAGTTATAATTTCTAATAACCGAACAATACAATATCAATCTGTCTTTAATTACTAAGTATTCGTTTAGATAAAGATTATGAATCTTACTGAATTGATCATCAGGCCAAAACTAAGACCTGATAGGGTTGTTCTGGATCAAATCTATATATAGGTTTATATTTTTCTTTAAATCGCTTCTATGGGTTATAAAATCTAAAAAGCCATGCTCTTTTAAAAACTCGGCAGTTTGAAAACCCTTGGGCAATTCTTTACCAGTTGCTTCTTTAACTATTCTCGGGCCTGCGAAACCTATCAATGCCCCGGGTTCAGAAATGTTGATATCGCCCAACATGGCGTAAGAGGCCGTTGTGCCGCCGGTAGTTGGATCTGTACAAAGTGAGATATAGGGCAGCTTTGCTTCGGCAAGCTGTGCCAATTTGGCCGATGTTTTTGCCAATTGCATAAGCGATAATGCGGCTTCCATCATTCGCGCCCCTCCTGATTTTGAGATCATCACAAAGGGTACTTTCTTTTTTATGGCATAATCAATGGCACGGGCGATTTTTTCACCTACAACACTGCCCATTGAACCACCTATAAACGTAAAATCCATACAAGCGATAACCAAATTTTGGTTCAATGATTTGCCTATGGCCGTTCTTACGGCATCTTTTAGCCCTGTTTTTTTCTTTGCGTCCTTTAAGCGATCTGCATATTTTTTGGTATCCTCAAATTTTAACGGGTCTTTTGAGGTCAACTTCGTATCGAGTTCTTTGAACTTATTGTCGTCAAAGAGAATTTCAAAGTATTCTTTGCTGCCGATACGAACATGGTAATCATCTTCAGGGCTGACATAAAAATTTTTCGCCAATTCCTCTGATTCCACAATTTTTCCGGTAGGAGATTTATACCAAAGCCCTTTGGGAATGTCTTTCTTCTCTTCGGTGGCAGTCTGTATTCCTTTTTCCTTTCTTTTGAACCAAGCCGTCATTGTCTTTCGTATTAAAGTTAAGGATGCTTTATAGTGTGTCTATATTGTTTAGGTCTTCAAATGCTTTTTTCAGTCGGGCTATGAAACTTTTTTCACCTTCGCGCAACCAAACCCTGGGGTCGTACGATTTTTTGTTTGGTTCGTCGGCTCCGTCAGGGTTACCGATTTGCGACTGTAAATACTCTTTTTTATTTTGAACATAGTCTCTTACGCCTGCTAGAAAAGCGTATTGAAGATCTGTATCGATATTCATTTTTATAACCCCGTAGCTGATGCCCTCACGAATTTCCTCTACACTCGAGCCAGAGCCACCGTGAAAAACGAAATCGATATGGTTGTGTTCGACACCATATTTTTTTGAGATATATTCTTGCGAATTTTTAAGAATTTTTGGTGTAAGCTTTACATTGCCCGGCTTGTATACCCCATGAACGTTGCCGAATGCAGCTGCAATGGTAAATCTAGGGTTCACTTTTGAAAGCTCTTCATAGGCATAGCCCACCTCTTCAGGTTGCGTATATAGTTTTGAATCGTCTACATCTGAATTGTCGACACCATCTTCTTCACCGCCAGTAATACCCAACTCTATTTCTAAAGTCATGTTCATTTTGCTCATTCGCTCTAAATACCCTTTGCAGATTTCGATATTCTCTTCAATAGGTTCTTCTGATAAATCGATCATGTGCGAACTGAACAAAGGTTTTCCGGTTTCTTTAAAATGCTTTTCACTGGCATCTAGAAGACCATCGATCCAAGGCAGTAATTTTTTAGCGCAGTGATCTGTATGTAAAATTACCGTTGCACCATAGGCCTTGGCCAATTGATGCACATGTTTTGCGCCAGCAACGGCTCCTTGAACGGCAGCATTCTGGTTTTCGTTCGACAAACCTTTGCCTGCATTGAATTGCGCACCTCCATTTGAGAATTGTAATATTACGGGGGCATTTAAAGCCGCGGCTGTTTCTAATACGCCATTGATGGTATTAGACCCTATTACATTTACCGCTGGAAGGGCAAACCCCTTCTTTTTTGCGTAATTGAAAATTTCTTGAACTTCATCACCCGTGGCAACTCCTGGTTTAATATTATGCGCCATAATGTATCGTCTGTTTGTTTAACAATGAACGGGGCAAAAGTAGTAAATTATAATTCGCTAAAAGGGATAGTTTATGCCAATTTGCAAAACGGAATGGCCAAAATTATAATCTCTAAACCATCTTTTTGAAGTTTCTTCGGCGGGATTATAGGTCTTAAAACCCAAATCGCCCCTGAGCACGAAATAGGTAAAATCGTAGCGAATGCCAAAACCAGATCCCAAAGCAATGTCTTTCAATGAACTTAAACCGTTAAAGGTGGCTGCTGGGTCATCTACATTGTCAAAAACATTCCAAATGTTTCCGGCATCGGCAAAAAATGCGCCTTTGAAATTTCCAACGATAGGAAAACGGTATTCAAGATTCAAGGCTATTTTAAGATTGGCCTCGTTAAAATCGTTTATGGCATCTGTTCTTCCCGGGCCTAGAGAGTAGGGTTGCCAGGCACGGTTGTCGTTAGAGCCTCCACCAAAATAACTTCGTACAAAGGGTATGTTGTTCGAGTTTCCGTAAGGTATCGCGATACCGAAGAAACTTCGAAAGGCCAAAACGTTTGCGTCTGAAAGATCCCAGTATTTTACATAGTCGAACTCGGTCTTTAGATATTGAGAATAGGGTACTTCAAAAATCAATAGATTTTCATCTTGATTCTCATTAAAAGGAATTACATATGAAAGAGCCGAAAGCAGATTGCCAGCACTTTCTAACTTAAATCGAAACCGATAGAAATTATTATCGGTAATACCATTTCTGTTGTTTTTGTTGAATGTATAATTACTTGCAAAAATCAGGTTGTTTTCGGTCAATCGTATTCGTCTTTCCTCTATTCTACTGACATTCAAGAACTCTTCAGGTGTTGAAGAAACCTGCCTATCGAGTATAGCTTTGGTAAAGGAGGCTGTACCCATTGGTATTGTCAAATTGCCATTGGCATCATAGGATCCGGCCAAAAGAGGCTCGTTCATGAAATTGTCGGCACGGGCAATGGCATCCAACCTGTTGTACGTATTTCTGTATACATTGAAAAACCGGTTTTTGTTTAAGTTTCGAACAAATTGAACGTTTAAGGGTTCTACTTCGTTCTTTACAAAGTTCGATGGGGTCCAATTATAGCCCAAAACGGCATTGAAAGTTTCTTTGTCCAAACCAATGTTCTGCTGAAAACTAGCGCCTAATGTTGCGCGGGTTCTTGGTAGCATATAGTTAGGAATGAACTTTTTTGTGTTTACAAAAGGCATCCATATTCTTGGAAAATCAAGGCTCAAATCTCCCCCGAACTCCAAAATGTTGAAAAAACGACTATCGGCAATACTCGGGTCACTTGAGTTTCCAATATTCAACCTGCCTGAGAGGCTAAGGTTCTCGGCGCCCTTAAAAATATTACGTGCTTGTAACGAAGGACTAAAGGCAAGGCCTACCCTTTGAATGTTTGAGTGGGTGGCATCTAGATTTGTGCTGAACGAATACTTTGGGCGTTCGGCCAAATAGATATTGACGGTCAGGTTGGTATTGGTGCTGTCTTCAACAAAAGCGATTGCCGGGTATTTGAAAACATTGAGACTCGTAATCTGCCGATACGTTTTTACCCGATCTAGGTCACGGTAAACACTATCTTTAGAAAAGAAAACGGCATCGGTCAATGTTTCTGGTTTAAAACGCAGTTTATCACGATAAAAAACAGTGTAATCGCCAAAGCGTTCAAATTTGAGCTGCTCGTCACTTTTGCCATAAAGGTAATCAGTATATATATTTATTTTGTCAAACCTGAAAACCTTGTACTCAGAAGTCGATATCGAGTTTTCATCTCTTTTTTTTAGGTTGTCGATTTTGAGCTTGATATTCATCTTTCGGTCGTTGCCCAACGCGGTAGTATCACTAATCACATTATAACTGATGGCACTTTCTTGAAAATTCCACACGCCGTTATTTCTAAAAATGGAAGTCAACCGTTCTCTTTCGTTGTTGAAGTTTTCAAGGTCGAATTGTTGCCCTGATTTTACAAAAGACTCTTTTTTGACCACATTGTAGATCGAATCGAGCGCCTTTGAAGAAATATCTTGGTAAACTGAATCTAAAACATAAGGTCCGCCCAAGCTTATTTCATAATTGACCACTACACGTTGCTTCTTCTCAAGGCTGTCGATCTTGTACGATGTGGTATTGTTGAAAAACCCCTTTGTTCTATAGTACGCACTTAATCTTTTTAGGGTTTTTTGGGTTCGCAGCGTATCTAAGGTTGCAGGTGCTTCCCCTATGTTTTTCAGCCACTCGCTCATACCTTTTACCACAAACGATTCGCCTAATCGGCCCACTTGTTTTTTCGATAAAAATCGTTCTAACCGGGGCTTTCGCTTCTCCTTACGGTACAACCAATCTTGAAATGAGGAGTCAGGATCTACCTTGGCGAGGTTGTATAAGTTAAGCCTTAACGGATACCCCAACACGGTGCTGTTGCGTTTTTGAACGATAAGGTTTTCGATATTTTCATCAACGACCTTTTCACCATCGGTATGAATACTGTTCTTTGTAATTAAAAGTTCGTTTTCTTCAACTCTCTTAAGTGAGTTACACGAGGAGATTGCGACCACTAAAAATAATAAACTTATTTTAGCACTGCTTTTTCCGATGCGCAAAGGGATCCTCATAGAAATCAAAAATACATTATTTGTATGGTTGTTAAAAACCAAATAAAACTTATAAAAAGCTTACAGCAAAAAAAGTGCCGAATTCAACACGGCTTGTTTGTGGTTGAGGGTATTAAAACCGTTCAAGAAATATCAACCTCTGATTTTAAGGCTTATAAAATTTACAGCACTGATTTAAAGCTATTTGATGAAGGAGAGGTTGAGGTCGAATTGATTTCGCAAGCTGAATTAAAACAAATGTCGGGTCTGAAAACCCCCAATACCGTTTTGGGTGTTTTTTACGCACCAAAGCTCAAAGAACTTGATTTTGAAGATTGGATATTGGTGTTGGACGATATACGTGATCCTGGTAATTTGGGCACTATTATTCGTTTGTGCGATTGGTTCGGTATTCAACATATTGTGTGTTCGCACAATACTGTTGATTGCTACAACCCTAAGGTGTTACAGGCTACAATGGGCTCTATAGTAAGGGTGAATATGGTATATGCTGACCTTGACCTTTTCTTGAAAAATGTCAGCACACCTGTTTATGGGGCTTATATGGATGGAGTTTCCATTTATAACTGCAAACTGCCCAAAAAGGGTATTTTGATATTGGGAAACGAGGCCAATGGAATTTCTGAAGAGGTTGAAAAAACAATATCCCAAAAAATAAGTATTCTACAATCAGGAAGTATTACCACAGAGAGTTTGAACGTTGCCACTGCAGCGGCTATTCTCTTGAATGAGGTGAGAAGACCCTAAACTGAAGAAGCCTCTCGCCTTTGGGTGAATTTACTCGAAAGTGAAATTGAGAAAAAGCCCACGGGTTCGCATGGCTTCGATATTGCCCGTCCATGGGCTGTTGGGGTCATTATCACGCACCAATTCGTCGGTTATGCCGAAAATACCACGAATCGACGGGGTGAATTTGAAATATTCCAAGTAAAAATCAATACCGAAACCAAGTTCATAGTTATACCCCCATTTTTTCATTCGAAAAGTACCTGATGAATTATCGTCTAAATTACCTTCATTACTGCCCAAGTTCATTGATGTTGATGCCCCGGCCATGACAAACGGTTTCCAATTGCCAAATCTTCGTGTGTTGAATTTCAATAACACCGGAAAATTGATATAGGTCGATTTAACTTCTCTAATTGCGTCTCTTTCTTCATCGAAGCCTGTAAAGCCCAAAGAACGGGAGTTATAGGCAAGACCCGGTTCAAAACGTACATCTAAAAATTCATTGATGCGCATTTCACCAATAAGGCCCACAGTGAACCCTGTCGATTTTACCACCTGAACATCGGTATTATCTTTGCCCAGATCGTTTTTATACTCAAACTTGAAGCCATAGCGGTTAAGTCCCAAATAATACCCGTAGTTCAAGAACTTCTTGTCCATATTCTCTTTATTGAGAATGGGTTTATGATTGAATTGGGCCATTGCCGGCTGGCATAAGAACAGAAGGCCTGCAAAAAGAAAAAGAATCGTCTTCATAGATTATTTGGTAGCTATGTAAATACTGGCAACCCCAAATGTTTGGGGTTTGTCCGCTACATCTATAAACCCGATTTTGCGCAAAATATTGTTGAAACCCTCGCCATGCGAAAAAACCGCTGCTGATTCTGACAAATAGGCATAGGCCGAGCGGTCTTTAGAAAAGATTTTACCGATCGTGGGCAGTATATATTTGGTGTAAAAGCGATAACCCTGTTTGTACGGGGTTTTTGCGGGTACAGAGGTTTCCAATACTACAAAGGTGCCGTTTGGTTTCAGTACCCTGTATATTTCTTCTAACCCTTTATTTAAGGTCTCAAAATTGCGAACCCCAAATGCTACGGTTACGGCATCGAAAGAATCTTCTTGAAAAGGCAGGTCTTCACTATCGCCAACGACCATTTCTATAATATTTTCCAAATTTTTCTTGGCTACTTTGTTTTTTCCCACTTCCAACATACCCGAAGAAATATCCAGACCAACGATTTTTTCGGCACCTGTTTCTACCAAGTTTATGGCGAGATCACCGGTTCCTGTAGCTATATCAAGAATGGTCACGGGCTTTTTCGTTTTTAAAATGGCAACAACACGTTTTCGCCATTTAATATCGATACCGAAAGAAATGACCCGGTTAAGCCCATCGTAATTGGTAGAAATGGCATCGAACATTTTGGTTACCTGCTCTTTTTTACCTAGTTCGGAATCTTTATAGGGGATAACTTTTTTTGGCATTGCCGATAATTTTGGCCAAAGATACAATATATGGGTAGAGGTTATACCGTTCTAATTGTACAATAAAGTGTAGCGTCTTGTGTTTAAATAGTTGGCCGTTTTTAGTGGCGCATAATAAATTTGTGTAATTTTGCACTGCAAATAGCTGCAAACTTTTCTTGACATGTGCCGTAAAAAAGCCGATGTGCCCAAAAGGGCGTTTCTTTCTGATTTGAGGGTGAGAATAGGTGTTCTTCCCGTGAACAACAATAATTGGTATTAGATGAAAATCATAATAGCCGGTGCTGGTGAAGTAGGCTTTCATTTGGCAAAACTGCTCTCATACGAATCACAGGATATTACCTTGATCGATACGAACAAAGAGAGTTTGACCTATGCTGACAATCATTTGGATATTCGTGTTTTAAGGGGTGATGCAACATCGATATCCGTTCTTAAAGATGCCCAAGTGGAACGCTCTAACCTCGTAATTGGGGTTACCTCCTCAGAGACCACGAATATTACGCTCTGTATACTGGCAAAACAATTGGGTAGTGAAAGAACGATAGCAAGAATATCGAACACCGAGTTTATCGATTGCAAGGATACCATCAAATTTGAAGAATTAGGTATCGATGAACTGATATCACCCGAAGAATTGGCGGCTACTGAAATTCAGATGTTGTTGAGCCAATCTGCCTTTAATGACACTCATGAGTTTGAAGAGGGTGCTTTGATTATGATCGGGGTATCATTATCAAAATCTGCACCTTTTGTTGGCAAAATGGTCAAAGAGGCCGCTACTGTTTTTTCTGAACTGCATTTTATGCCCATTGCCCTGCAAAGAACGGGTACGCAATATACTGTTATACCAAGAGGGGATACGTTTTTTAAAGAAGGCGATCAAGTGTATTTCATTACGGTCAAAGAAGGGGTTGATGAACTCTATAAACTTACCGGAAAAAAGAAAGAAGAAATAAAGAATATCATGATTCTTGGTGGTAGTAAAGTCGGATTTAAGACCACAAGGGATCTATGCGCCAAAAAATTCAATGTAAAGCTTATTGAGAAAAACAAGGAAAAAGCCTTTGACCTCGCCGATGACCTGCCCAATGCCCTGGTCATTCATGGCGATGGAAGAAATGTTGAGTTGTTAGAGGAAGAAAGCCTAGAATCAATGGATGCCTTTATAGCTGTAACCGGAAACTCAGAAACCAATATCATGTCTTGCCTAGTGGCAAAATCAAAACATATTAAAAAGACCATAGCACTGGTTGAGAATATGGACTATTTTCAATTATCGCACTCCATCGGTATCGATACCCTGATCAATAAAAAACTACTGGCCGCCAATAATATTTTTAGGCACATCAGACGAGGTGATATCGTGGCATTGATGCGTTTGAACAATTTGAACGCCGAGATTTTAGAGTTCATTGTAAAACTGCACTCGAAGGTAACAGGTAAGGTTATTAGAGATCTTGATTTTCCGAAAGCGGCTACAATTGGGGGCGTGGTTCGAGATGGCAAAGGTATAATCGCCTTAGGCGGTTTTGAGATTAAAGACGGCGATAGGGTAGTGGTCTGTTGTCTACCCGAGGCGATACCATTAATTGAAAGGCTGTTTTTATAGTGCCGAATTAACCGAACAATGAGATTCGAAAATACAATGTACACCTATTTTACCTTTAGAGACAGTAGCCTACTGTAATGAGAGTTTGCGATGAGACTTAATTCCAAAATAATATTCCATATCATGGGCCTGCTTTTGCTCTTCAACGGGGGCTTTATGCTTATGGCGACCTTGGTAAGTGGCATTTATAAAGATGGGGTGACATTTGACATTGGTTTGGCGTCGGTCGTTACGATGGCCGTAGGTGCTACATCAATGTTCTTTACACGAAACCATAGAAAAGAGGTAAAACAGAAAGAGGGGTATATCATCGTTACTTTTGGGTGGATCGCATTGTCGATTTCGGGTATGCTGCCGTATTTGTTCTCTGGTGCGATTCCTGGTGTGACCAATGCTTTTTTTGAAACTGTTTCGGGCTATACCACTACCGGCGCTTCGATAGTTGATGATATTGAAGCCTTGCCCGAGGGTATTCTTTTATGGCGGAGTATCACACATTGGATCGGTGGCATGGGTATCATCGTATTGGCCATTGCCATATTGCCCCTGTTGGGTATTGGTGGTATGCAGCTGTTCGCTGCCGAGGCACCAGGCCCAAGTGCCGATAAACTGCACCCCAGAATAACCGATACGGCAAAACGACTTTGGTATATCTATTTCGGGTATACAGTTGCCGAAACCTTGTTGCTGAAATTGGCGGGCATGAATTTTTTCGATGCCGTAAACCATGCTATGGCCACGTTGTCAACTGGCGGGTTTTCAACTAAAAATGCAAGTCTGGCCTATTGGAACAATACGCCCGCAATTCAATACATAGTTATATTCTTTATGTTTTTGGCAGGTAGTAATTTCGTTTTAAGCTATTATGCCTTTAAAGGCAAGGTGCAGCGTGTTCTTCATGATGAAGAGTTTAAGTATTACGGTGGGTTTACCTTGATATTTGCCATAGTGGCCGCCATCGTTATCTATTCTCAAGCCAATGTACCTGTTTCAGATTACCACCCTATGCTTTTAGGGCAGGGTGAAAGTTCAATTCGGCATGCACTTTTTCAAGTAATTGCCGTAATAACCACCACAGGGTTCGTTACCGCCGATTTTACAAGTTGGACACCCTTTTTGACCATTTTGTTTTTCGGACTCATGTTCTTAGGGGGCTCGGCAGGTTCGACCGCAGGGGGCATAAAAATGATGCGCCATTTGTTGATTATCAAAAACGGACTTTTGGAGTTTAAACGAACGCTTCACCCAAATGCGGTTATACCCGTGCGCTATAACAATAAGACCGTTAAGGAACATATTGTTTATAATATCATTGCCTTTTTTGTGCTGTATATGTTGCTTTTTATCATCGGTGCTTTGGTCTTGGGCGCCTTGGGTCTAGATTTTGATACCGCCATCGGTGGTGCAGCCTCCTCTTTGGGCAATGTAGGGCCAGCTTTTGGCGACCTGAACCCTTTGAGTAATTTCAATGGCCTGCCCGCACTCGGTAAATGGTGGTGCGCCTTTTTGATGCTGGCTGGTAGGCTTGAACTCTTTACGGTACTCATTTTACTGACACCTTATTTTTGGAGGAAAATATGATTGAAGAGAATTACATATTTGAAACGACCGATTACTACCCCGGAGGGATGGCGATGCCCGGGAGAAATATGGTAGGTGATTACCGCTATGCCTTCCAAGGTCAAGAAAAGGATCCCAAGACCGGGAGGGAGGCCTTTGAACTGCGTTTATGGGATAGTAGGATAGGACGATGGCTCACCACGGATCCTGCAGGGCAGTATAGTTCTCCTTATCTTGGGATGGGGAACGATCCGATTAATGGCATAGGTCTCGATGGGGGATGGAGAGGATGGTTCGGGAAATTCTTTGCAAGACGAGCCCGTAACAATGCCATAAAGGCCGGTGGCGTTTTTGGAATTATTTTAAAATATAAAGCATTTATAAGACTGGCAAGAACACCCTGCGCTCTTGGCGCAGGGATATTTACAATCAGTATCATTAAATATTCCAAGGGAAATAAAAGGTATTTTAAACTTGGATTACAACATAGAAGTTAC
>UOEL01000054.1_pt1 | contig 10820 bp, 9 predicted proteins | sample 1989351 | NCBI WGS metagenome assembly UOEL01 (sample SAMEA4712195, study PRJEB27164) | hydrothermal vent metagenome | biome: marine basaltic hydrothermal vent biome; feature: marine hydrothermal vent; material: mineral | place: Pacific Ocean | collected 2011-06-14/2011-07-23 | depth 1719 m
CAAAAATTCTTTTATTTCAGGTTTTTACGTGATGATACCCTTGCTGAAAGATTTAAGGATATGGAAATTATCGGGGCTATAGATCTGTATATTAAATATGTGTTTTGCGAAGGAGGTTCGTTAAGTCTACATCGATAACTACGTTTTTTTACCTTGTCACTGCACAAAACAATAGTGCCAATTCTGTACACTTTATTTCGTGACAAGCCCTGAGAGATAATCGTTCATTAAAAAACAAGTGGTATAATGCAATGAAACATGATTATTAGAAAAATGACCGCGATCAGGTTCAAAATTATCCCTACACGGGCCATTTGGTACACTTTAATATAACCACTTGCAAAGACTATGGCATTCGGGGGGGTTGCCATTGGCAGCATAAATGCACAACTACTGGCAATGGTAACAGGAATCAAAAGGTGCAATATCGGAATGTCAAGACCAATTGCAATACCTGCTACAACAGGGGCGAAAACAGCCACTAAAGCAACATTGCTCATTAGTTCTGTCATAAAAAGCATTAGAAAAATAAGCAATGCGGCGGTCATGATTATACTCACATCACTTGCAGCTATCGCAATGGCCACGATGTCTACAATACCACTAACAGACATACCCTTTGCTAGTGACAAACCACCGCCAAAAAGAATTAGGATGCCCCAAGCCAAGTTCTTCGTATCCCGCCATTCAATAATGAAATCGCCCTTCCTAAAGTTATATGGAATAGCAAAAAGGGCAATCGCCGCAAAAATACTGATCATGGTATCCGTCAACCCCAAGGAGGGAAAGATATTGTTTATCAACACTCTAAAAACCCACAAAAAGATCGTAACAGCAAAAATCATCAATACCATTTTTTCTTTTCCTGATGTTGCTCCTAGTTTTCCGAGTTCTACGTGAATTATTTCTTTGGATGCATTGAACTTCAAATTTTTATTGGGGTACATCCACTTTACCAGAACCAAATAACAAGTACTTACCATGAGAATTGAAAATGGAAGGCCGAGACTCATCCATTTTAAAAAAGAAATTTCAATATCGTACTCATTTTCCAAAAGCCCGATCAGCACCGAATTGGGCGGGGTGCCAATAACCGTAGCTATGCCCCCTGCGTTGGCCGAAAATGCAATACCCAACATTACACTAAGTGCGAAATTTTGATCATCTTTTGTAAACCCATCGGCATCTTCCATGAGTAATTTAATTACCGATATGGCAATGGGAAGCATAACCACCGTACTGGCCGTATTACTGATCCACATACTTAAGACCGCAGTGGCTATCATAAAGCCCAAGATGACTTTGTTCGGTGTCGTACCTGTCAACCTAATGATGTTCAAGGCAATTCGTTTGTGTAAATTTACCTTCTCTAAGGCCATGGCCATAATGAAGCCCCCAAAGAAAAGAAATACAATGGGACTGCCGTAATTCGCACCAACTTCCCCTATTGGCATAATATTCAACAATGGAAATAACAACAAGGGCAAAAGTGCGGTAACCGATATGGATACCGCTTCGGTTATCCACCAAATGACCATCCAGCAGGCTACCGCAATAAGGGCATCACCTGTTTTCGACAATAAAATTATAGGAAGATTCAGTATTCCTAAAAACAGCAAAGGGCCTAGTGCTAAACCGATACGCTTCGAATTCATGTACAAAAAAATTATGAAAAAAGCATACCTTCAATATGTATTGAAAGCATGCTTAAATCAATTTAAACCAACTTAAACTTATACCGTCGGGACGATGTGGATATTTCTAAAATTTAAAACTTAAATTAAAGTTGTAACCAGCACCAGCCAGCCCAAACTGAGATACTCTACGACTATAAGCGAACATACCGCCACCGTAGTTGGCAGAATGGGTTTGTCTATCTGGGTAAACATTGAAGATGTTAGAACCGCTTACACCGATATTAAATGCATCGGTTAGCTGAAATGACAAGCTCAAATCGACTAACGTCTTGGCACTGAACGTTTGATCCAAAGTTTCTAGCGCACCATTGTTCCAAACATTGGCAATAGGGGCAGCGATCGGATGGATGTAATCAACCGTTCCGAAATTAGTGGCATTGGCCGCCATCGTAAACCGGTTTAAATTAAAGATAGCCCCCAAAATAATTTTTCTTGTGGGTTGTGCTACCTCGATTCTTGAAACTTCTTCCCTGTTGAAAAGCACTGTTTCAAAGCCCCTTAAAAACTCACCTGTTTTAATGATCGGATCTCCTGCGTCGTTTCTCGGTACTTTGGTTTCTGTAAAGTTACCGGCACCCGTGAAGGTCAACGACCCGGAATCAAATGGAATATTGTAACTCATTACGAAATCGATGCCCTTGGTCTTCGTGTCGACCGCATTGGCCATAAATTGCACTTGAGATAAACGGGCATTGCTCAGGATCGTTGCAAATCTTGGATCTTGGCTACCATTGAACCTCCCCGTGATACCAATGCGGTCTTTGATATCGATCTGATAGGCATCTACGGTCATAGAAAACCCTTTAAAAGGTCTTGTCGTGAAACCTAGACTGATATTTCGTGAAGTCTCTGGTTTTAAAGCTTGGATTCCAAATTGTCTTCTCACAAAACTATCTTCGGTCAAATGAGCAATGTTAACGCCGTCAATTGTGCCGTCAGGTAAGGATATAAATTGCAAACTGAAACTACTAAAGAACTTTTGAGGTAAAGATGGAGCCCTGAAGCCTGTGCTGTAAGCACCTCTCAATGCAAATAGATCTCCAAATTTGTAGCGTGTTCCTATCTTATAATTAAAACGACCCCCAAAATCCGAGTAGTTTTCGTATCTACCTGCAGCTGTTAATAACCAGCTTTCGGTAAACTCGGCTTCAAAATCTGCATAAATCGCAGTATTGAATCGATATTCGTCAGTTGCGTTGCCCGGTTGATACCCTGGAAACACTTGACTTCCCGCTTCTTTTATGCCGCCATCATAGTTTTGCCAAGATTCTTCCTGACCTGCAAATTGCTTGAAGTTTTCCAATCTGAACTCTGATCCAAATGCGGTATTTAAAGAAAACCCTACGTCATGGTTTTTAGATATATCGAAATTCATTACATTCTGGGTGTACTTCAATTGACCTGCGTCAAAAGATGTTGGAGATTCTAAACCAAGAGATGCATTGTTAGAATTGAAGATCGTCCACTTAAATGAATTTTGACCATAGTCATTGCTTATATCAATATCCCAACCTTTAAAATTAGATTTCAGACCTATGGTCCCCGACAAATCTTGGATATCAGAATCTAAATGGGGAGAAAAACCAAGTGGCCAAAGACCAGACTGCCTTGCGCCTTGATTTGGTCTTCTTACAAAGCCTGTGGCAGAGCCCAGCCTATAATTATACATGACGTTGGCATAGAAGGTACTGTTCTCGCTAAGGGGTAGCTCTGTATTGATAACAAGACCTGCATTGGTCGTGCCCGAACCGCCCATGTTGGCAACTCTTCTTCCTTCAAAGTCATTCAGTTCGTTCACTACGGCGAACCCGAATTCGTCTCCGAACTGAGCATTATAAGCCGCAATGGCACCTGGGTCACTTTGATTAAAGGCTGCAAATTCGGCCACTGCATTGCCTCTTCTTGGGTCATCTTCACCAAACATTTGAATGGTATAATCGTCCATTCTGTTAAACGGGTTTCTAGTCAAATAATTCATTGTGAAGTTCAGAAACCCTCCTTTTTCACCGACCTCAACGCCATAATTCGCACTGACCTGAACACTTTCTCCGCCCCCTTCGCCCCGTGTAGAAGCTAAATCTGAATTGCCCGAATATGGGTTGAAATCTTCCAAAAAGCTGGGGGCTTCTGGTGGTGCGGCCAAAAAACCGGTTGTTACCCTGACCTCTCCCTTATTGACGCTTTTCTTTAAAACGATATTTATAACACCGGCAATCGCATCGGAACCGTACTGTGCAGCAGCTCCATCGCGAAGAACTTCGATTCTTTCAATAGCTGCCACCGGAATCGCATTTAGATCTGTTCCGACCTGACCTCTCCCTACAGTTCCATTTGCGTTCATCAAAGAGGAAGCATGTCGCCTTTTTCCATTAATGAGCACCAATGTTTGGTCGGCCCCCAAACCCCTCAAAGAAATAGGGTCAACATGATCTGTACCATGGCCGATATTCTGTTTTGTAGAATGAAATGATGGTGCTGCATACTGCATTATTTGCGATGTTTCGGCCTGTGGCGAAGCTTCGAAGACTCTTGTGCCGATTACATCAATAGGAGCCACCGACTCTAGTTGCGTTCTTGGTCTGCCCCTAGAGCCTACCATGACAACCTCCTCTAATTGAGCTGCGGCTTCTTTTAGAACAACTGAAATATTCGTTTGGCCTGCCACGGTCACATCAACCGATCGATGCCCTATATAGGATATGGTCAAAACATCATCATCAGCAGTAACGTTTATTGTAAAATTTCCATCGAAATCGGTCTGTACGCCATTGGTAGTGCCCTTGACGATTACACTAGCTCCTGGGAGAGGGTTTCCGGCCTCGTCTTTAACGGTGCCCTTTATTTCTCTTTCTTGTTCCCTTATTGCAGTGCCGGCCGGGCGAACTTTACTTTTGGTTAAAACTATTTGTTTGTGCAACACTTCAAATTCAATATCAGAACCTAGGAAAACCTCCGATAGAATAGCGGTTATTCGTTTTCTCTTTGCTTTAATAGAAACGATCCTATTCAATTCTATATCTTTTCGGTTGTACAAAAATTTGAATTCCGACAGTGATTCGATCTCACGAATAACCTCGTTCAAAGTGACCTTCTTCACGTCTAAAGACAGTTTGGTATTTTGAGAATATGAGTCATTTGCCTTTAGTTGGAACAAGGAAACTATTGCAAAAAATACTGTAAGTTTCATTTTTAGGTCAAATTTCAACATGGAGCTATTGGAACGCCACGCGTTAATATATTTTTTCATAACTTAGTGTTGTATTTATGGTTTAAATTCATTTTAAATCACATTTTACCAAATCGGGAAATGTGTCCGCATTTTCCGATTTTTAATCTCTGAGGGTATAATTCCCCGATGCTTGCATCGTACGAAGAGGAAAGTTTGAAAACCTAAGGTTTTCATTGAAAAAGCTTTCTTCTACTAAATACCTCGTATGCTTGCATCGAGGCAGTTTATTGTAAACTATGATGGTCGGTTCAGACTGTTTTTATTCATACGATTTTATATTTTAAAGGTTATTTAATCAGCACTTCGTTATCAACAATGCTATACTCAATAGCATAGCTTTTGTTGAAGGTTTTTAATATTTCGTTAATGGTTTCTATATCAAAGGTCGCATCGAACAATTGCGCATCCAAATCTTTATTACTGTTTCGAATTCTAACATTATATTGCCTTTCAAGGGTCTTTCTTATTTGCCTGAACGAGGTGTTTCTAAAAATCAACTTGCCCTCTACCCAAGCTGTGTATATTCGGGTATCTACATTCTCTATTTCTACAGAACGATTAGATTTACCCCATTGGGCTTTATGGCCCGGTTTAAGAAGTGTTGAATTATTAGTGTTTACATTTTCTCCTTCATCAACATACAATTCTACGGAGCCTTCTACCAATACCGTGTTGATGCTTTTATTTTCTGAATAATGAGATACATTGAATTTTGTGCCCAATACCCTTATGTTCATTTTATCTGCGTGCACTATAAAAGGGTGGTCTTTATCTTTTGCCACATCAAAATAGGCTTCTCCGGTAATAAAGACATCTCTGTCCTTTCCATTGATGAATTTTACTGGATACCTGATTGAAGTACCGGAATTTAAGTGTATATGAGTGCCATCTGATAGCACAACACGGAACCTCTTTCCATAGGGTACATTAATAGTATTATATATAAGCTTGTCAACAGTCGGGACATTAGAATAAGTAATCTGGGATTTGCTTTGACTTCCTAATAAGTTGCCCTTGGAATCTCTTATTTCTGCTTCTCCTTCAGGATCAATGATTTTTACCGTGCTATCATCTAATTGAATTGTAATCGCATCATCTTTAGGAACTAAGATGTCCTCTTTTACAACTTTATTGGAATTGGTGGAATCAAGGCCATGTTTTTGGTATACATAACTTATTCCCAAGACAACGGTGACGAGAGCCGCATACTTCAATATAATATTAACTTTATATCTATAAAATGGTTTTTTGTCCTTTTTAATCCTCTTTTGAAGGTTTTTCTTAATACTATCTATATCTGGTCCATTCATAGCCGTAGAAACTTCATAGTGGACTTTAACATAGTCATAAAAAAACCTTTCGTTATCTGGGTTCTCAATCCATTTGGACAGAAAATCCAAATCTATGGCAGTCTCCTCGTTCGTAAGGTATTTAACTATTAGATTCTCTATTTTATTGGAATTCATTTTAGCCTATATTCTTATTAGTAAGACAAAGCAGTTTTGCAATACCCTAACTTTTTAATGATTTTTTTTCATATTTGTGAAATATTAGAATGAATAATGATGATTTAATGAATTACCAAGACCAAGCTTTATTGATAGAACATCTCAGAAGAGGTGAGGAACAATCCTTTATCCACTTAGTGGATCATTATAATCAAAGGTTGTACGGTTACGCTATGACGCTTACCAATGATCAAGCATTGTCTCAAGATATCCTTCAGAACGTGTTCTTAAAGACTTGGGAAAAAAGAAAAAAAATCAAAATTAAAACTTCGCTACAGAATTACTTGTTCAAAGCTGTTCATAATGAATTTGTGAATCAATACAAAAAGAACCGTTCCACAATGATTTTAGAACAAAAGTATTTTGATGCCCTAGATAGGGCTACTAAATCCTATGATGAAAATTCTTTTTTAAAAGCCATCGAAAAAATCACCGAGGAAATACAGAGCCTACCACCCAAATGCAGAGAGGTGTTCATTCTAAGTAGAAAAGAAGGACTTACCAATATTGAAATATCCCAATACCTTAATGTTTCCGTTAAGACGGTTGAAGCACACGTGACTAAAGCTTTTTCTATTCTACGCAAGAAACTTGGAGATAAAATTGAAACAATATTATTTATGGTGTTTGGGTTATCTAAGTTCAAGTCATAAGTGCAGCACGAATATTTTTTGTCACGTACTAAACTAAATCTTATAAACCCATAAACTTTTTAAACTAAAAAAAGGAGTTCGGCTCTTGAGAATTTTTTACTATTGAGTTACAACTTATCTTACTGATGTTACGCACTAAAATATTAAATTTCGGATATGACTGTTAACAACCTTTTGGATCTGTACACGGATTATTTACTGGTAACCCCTACATACTGTACCGCAACAGCCCTCTCAGCGGTCACTGACAATAGGGTTAGCCATGACCAGGTTACTAGAATGCTCTTTGGTAAACCAGACTCGTCAACACTCTGGCAACAGGTCAAACCAATGGTACATGAGATCCGTTCGTCCGAAGGTCTTTTGATAATAGATGATTCCATCGAGCCTAAAAGGCACACCAAGGCGGATCCTTTGATTACTTGGCATTATGACCATTGTACGGGCAAGAGTGTCAAAGGGGTGAACTTTGTCAGCTCCTTTTATTATAGCTCGGAGTATGGTATGGGGCTTCCGATCGGGGTCGGATATGTAAAGAAGGATATGAAGGTCATCGATAAAAAGGGCAAGGTCGTGTACAAGAGCAAGGAAACGAAGAACGAGATGATGCGCCGTATGGCCGGACATGCGGACTTTAACGTAGGCTTCAGGTACTGGCCGACAGTTGGTTCTCCTCGTCGGAAAATATGCCGTACATCACAAAGGAATGCAGTTCGGACTTTATAATGGCCATCAAGTCCAACAGGGTCGTCGCCCTTGGCAAATCCGACAAATCCGAAGGTGATTCCACAAGTATCGAATCATTAGAGCAGGAAGGGCGTACCGTGTCCGTTTACCTTAAACAATACGATAATCCCGTATTGATAAGTAAACAAGTCCTCAAAAACGGGGATGGCAGTACGGGTACGCTCTATCTGGCCCCAAGCGATTTGAACCTAGACTATGCCGCACTTACTACAATCTATGGGAAACGATGGAAAGTAGAGGAATTCTTCCGTTCCATCAAGAACAACGCCGCTTTCGCAAAGTCGCCCACGAAGACCGTACGAACACAACAAGCGCACTTTACGGCATCCATGATAGCCTTTGCCAAACTCGAACGATTGAAAATAAGAAACAACAAAAACCATTATGCCATGAAAAGTCAAATTTGGCTCGCTGCGACTAAAACCGCATGGGAGGAATTGAACAAGTTATCAACACCGAAGATCAATTACAATAAAATCGCTGCGTAACATCAGTTACTTATTACTTTTTAATCTCTGAGGGTATAATTCCCCGATGCTTGCATCGTACGAAGAGGAAAGTTTGAAAACCTAAGGTTTTCATTGAAAAAGCTTTCTTCTACTAAATACCTCGTATGCTTGCATCGAGGCAGTTTATTGTTCACTTTTCCCTCCTACGGCAGACAGGCATTTACTCACTATATTTGACATAGAACCAAATTTTTACCGGACAACAATAATCCTTTTAGGTAAAATAGATCGAGTATGGCACAATGCTTGCCAAAGTTTTTTATATTTGAAATAAACTATAAACACTGTTAATTATGAAAAAAGCTCTTTATGTATTGTTGTTCAGTACCTTTTTAACATCGAACCTTCAAGCGCAAGAAGATTTTAAATTTGGGGTCACCGGTGGTTTGATCAATTCAAACGTCAGTATTAACCTCTCTGCCCTTGGCTTCAATTTACTCAGTTTAAACGCAATAAACAAGGTAGGTTTTTATGTGGGTGCGGTCGGTGATATCGGTATCTCCGATAAATTGCACGTACAACCCGAATTGACCTATGGTTCAGCGGGAGATTTGGCATTTGTATACTTGCCCGTCATGGTAAAATACTATATCATTCCTAAACTGAACGTACAATTGGGACCACAATTGAGTTTATCGACCAATGCGGGCGAGATCAAAGGAACCATTCGAGATATTGAAGGTGTTGTGGGCAGTAATGAAAATTTAGATAAAGTCATTAGAAAAACAGGCGTGGATCTTGGTTTTGGTGCTGGGTATGAATTTATGGACAATCTTTCTGTACAAGCTCGGTATGCCTTTGAATTGACCAACCGTTATAAAGGCCCTTTGAACAATGCTTTAAAAGTTAAATCATCGACCTTTAATATCGGCGTTGTTTATTTTTTTTAAATGAAGTTGGCCAAGTACATGACAAAAATAACTTGTCTTGGTTCAAGATCACATAATTTCTTTAGTCTATGGCCTACGAAAGACCTATTAGGTTTCCCTCCTACGGCGTGCAAGTGAAAACCTAGTTGGTCTGGTCACGACGGATAGGCCCGCCCGCCGTAGGAGGACATTTGATCAAGCTATTGATTTTCAAATAGTCCAGTGCCTTATGCCCCATAGTCTTACGTCGCCAGTTTAATGTATCCTTCTGGGGGAAAATCCCTCGCCTTTAGGCGAAGACTTTAGTTTTATATTTTTGTGTTATGCAAAATTATCGAAATACATCCCATACCACCTATGATTGCGGGTAGCATATAGTTTAGATAACCTAAATATAGGAAAAAGGTTTTGGGCGGCGAGGTTGGTAATCGAGTCCGTGAACTTGTTCGCGAGATTTGCAAGCGCAATGATGTTGAGATTTTGAAGGGCCGTGTTTCGAAAGACCATGTGTATCTTTTCGTTTCGGTACCTCTTCATTTGGCGGTGTCGAAATTAGTTCAATACCTGAAAGGCAAGAGCTCGTACAGGTTGATGCGGGAGAACAAACAGATTCCCGTCTTTTTTGGGTTCGTCACTCCTGCCAGCCGTAGGAAGGCTGGTATCCCTATGGCTTGCCTTGGGGGTAGCCTTCCTACGGCAGGCAGGTCGGTTTCAAGAAATTTTTTATTTGAATAAAAAGTAGGGATTAATCATACGTTTTGTGACCGTTCGTCGTAAAAATCAATCATTTAATCGATGAATTTAGGTAACTATTCAGGTGCTAGATTAGCAATTGTTTTAAAAGCATTAAGCAGGTTAGTTCCATTTTTAACACGGGTATCGGTTACCGATCTAATAACAGCGTATATTTGAGCTCCTTTTTCGGTTTTAAACTGTCCTGAGACTTTCCCTGCCTGCCGGCAGTTTCACCTTTACATTTCTTATTGCACGCTCTGATGCATTGTTGTCTGGGGGTACATGGTGAGAGTGAAGAAAAGTAAAAATACAGTGTTCATATTTCACCATTTTCCTATAGAAGGCTTGAAGTTTTTTATGATCTTCCTTTGAAGGTGGTAATGTTCTTTTGGCTGAGCCTGTAAGCGTGATGATTGTATTTTTTGTCTGCATAATCATTGTTGATCGGATCTAGGTACTGTTCACCACCGCCCCCTATGGGGGTAGCCTAAAAGCCACCTTCTCAGAAGGTGTGATTTTTACTGCTCAAAATCGGGTGTGTTTTTAAATGTTATTTTTGCTTGTATGCACAATGAATTTAACACTTTACGCCCAATTTTATCTATTTACAATGAATTTTTCGGGTTAATCAAAAACATATCAATTCTTATGATATTCTTAAAAACAGAAAAACCTGTTAATCATACGATTTACAGGTTTTTGTTATAGATTGATACTATAATTCGTCGGGGTGGCAGGATTCGAACCTGCGACCTCCTCGTCCCAAACGAGGCGCGATAACCGGGCTACGCTACACCCCGAAATGGTGTATTTATTATTTCAATATTTTCAGTCACTCTCAGTGGCAGCCCCGAAACTTCGGGGGAACCTGCG
>UOEL01000046.1_pt1 | contig 10518 bp, 13 predicted proteins | sample 1989351 | NCBI WGS metagenome assembly UOEL01 (sample SAMEA4712195, study PRJEB27164) | hydrothermal vent metagenome | biome: marine basaltic hydrothermal vent biome; feature: marine hydrothermal vent; material: mineral | place: Pacific Ocean | collected 2011-06-14/2011-07-23 | depth 1719 m
AACAAGACAAGTAGTAGGGTGAAAAGAAATTTAATCTAAATAATTCCTCGACGGCTTTGCCTCGAGCCTGCCTCCGGCAGGCAGGCCTGCCTGCCGGAGGCAGGGTTTCCGATTACACCTCCCCTTGGGGGAGGTCGGAATTGCCTTTTCGCTCCCGAAGCGTCGGGACCGGGTGGGGCAAAATATAAAATTTCGGTTCCCGATGATAATCGGGATGAAACCGGCGAAACCAGCCTGCCAGCCGGCAGGCTGGCAGGCTGGTACCCCTATGGCTTGCCTTGGGGATAGCCTTCCTACGGCAGGCAGGTCGGTTTCAAGAAATTTTTTATTATCCACAATTTTAATTTTATCAGACCGTATTACGAACGGTCTGATAAAATTAAGAAAAATAGCATAAGTGGGTATCTTTTACGCAACTTTAGTTATTTCTGCGATTTCGTTTTTACCTATGGGCTTGTTGTTGAAGGTTATGATGTGGGGGGTCTTGGTACTGTAATACTCCCAGTTTTCCTTATCAACACTATCTATCGATGAGGTGACGATATTAACTCGAACCCGCTCTTTCAGGGGCAGTACAATGAATTCTTCTAAAAACTGCCATCCATCCATAATGGGCATATTTATATCTAGAAAAATCACTTCCGGCAGCCTCTGGCCTTTTTCGATTATTCTTACAATGTCGTCTAAAGCTAATTTTCCGTTTCCAAAGGTGCTTATGGCATTACATAGAACGACCGAATTCAACATTTTTCGTATTCCGAATACGGTAATCGGATCATCATCTATAATATATATAGCATTAATTTTTTTCATCAAAATAAATTTTAAATGTAGTTCCTTTACCAATTTCACTGGTGGCAGTCACTTTTCCGTTCATCGCCTCTATTTGATTTTTTGTAATGTAAAGGCCAATGCCCCTTGCATCTTTCTTATCATGAAAGGTTTTGTACATTCCGAATAATTTAGTGCCGTATTTTTTGAGGTCTATTCCGAGACCATTATCCGTAATACTTAGTATGGTATACCCATTTTCACTTTTGGCGCTCAGTTCAATAATGGGGTTTCTGTCAAGAGACCGGTATTTTACGGCATTGGTTATAAAGTTTGTCAGAATACTATCAATATAGGTCGGTACAACGTTTACAATGACTTTATCAGAGATTGTATTGACGATCTTGGCATTATTGTTAATTAAAAAGGTTTTTAGGTTTTGCTCAACAGAAGCAATTTTTTTGTTCAGGCACACCGTATTTTTTTCTAAATTCGAATTTGTGTTTATATCCACGACCTCGTTCAGATTGTCTAGGGTATCTAAGAGATTATCGGAAGCGTCGGTCAACATTTTAATGATCTTCTGTTTTTCGGTTTCATCTTTTTCGTTGACCAAAAAGTTCAACAGCATAGAGAAATTGGCCGTGTGCGACCTTAGATTATGCGAGACAATATGGGCGAAATTGATGAGCTTCTTGTTTTGTTGTGAGGCAACGTTGATTACATTTTGTAGTTCATGTTCTTTTTGTTTCAGATTGGTTATGTCCATACTAAAACCGATTAGTCCGTACGCTTTGTTCTCTTTTCCGATCAGGGGTATTTTAGAGCTATAAAAAATGGCTTGGGTGCCATCTTCTTTCATCAACTTGACCTCTTTACCTATGATGGGTTTAAGATCGTGCAGTACTTGTAGGTCGTCTTTTTGCAGTTTTTTGGCCGTTTTCTTATCGTAAAAAGAAAAATCGTCTTTACCCAAAATTTGACTTTCGTTCTTTAGCCCGCAAAACGCCACTTCTGATTTGTTAGCAAGAATTTTTTTGCCTTCGGTGTCTTTTATAAAAATATTCAAGGGTAAATTGTCAATGAGGGTTCTTAATAAATGTTCACTTTCACGTATTTTGTTTTCTGATTTTACTTGGACCGTAATATCTTGAAGGGTTCCTATAAGACCTAGGTATTTATTGTTTTTGAAAATAGGTTTTCCTGAAGCGACTACCCATTTTTCAGCACCTTTGGCAGTAATAAACTGTAGTTTTTCATTCCATGGAAATCCTTCTTGCATCGCCCTGTCTAATGCCATTGATAGGGTATTTCTACTGTGTCCCTTCTTATAAAAATTGATTTTGCTCTCAATAGTTGGAATATAGTCTTCGGCAACTTCGTGAATCGTTTTTGATGTTGCGCACCAGTTGAGGGTGTCTTTTACGGCATCGTACTCCCAACATCCTATTTGTGCTATACCCTGTTTTTCCTTAATTAAAAGGTCTTTTTTTTCAAGTTGCGCTTCATGCTGCACCCTTTGGGTAACATTTGCGGTTTGTATAATAGCGCCAATACTATTTTCTTGGTCGTCGAACCAGGGTATAATGTGCCACTCATACCATTCTTCGTTTCCAGTACTAGTGATATGTCTTTCAATACTTGGTGTACTAGGGAGGCTTTTTAGGCTGTTGATTACTTTTTCTTCCCAATCTAAGCTTGCATTTTTGAAAAGCTGTCTTAAGGTCATACCGAATACGGCATCATAGGCCAATTCAAAGTCGCTTATCCATTTGTCGGAAGCATGTACCACCGCTAATTTTTTATTGACAAAAACCGTTGCAATTGGCAGTTGCTTGATGAGATAACTATTGACGGATATTTTTTTCTTCTGAATCAAAACACAGTAATTTCCTACAATATACGTTGATTACATGAATTTAGTTAAATTTTGTTGTGAACTACGGAAATATAGTGGTGTTAGTGTAAAAATGGACTATAAAAAGTGTGATTGGAATTCTAATACAGGGTTGTTCCTACAAAAACAGGAAATGAATTGATGAAAAGATAGCCGATGTTAGCCTTGACGTTTGGTATATGGAAAGTAGGGCGGGCAAGGAAACAATTAGTTTCTGTTTGCGCTCGTAGCCAAAACTTTTTGTTTCGTTTTCTGATTTTTTTTAAAAGCCAAATCCAAAAGATTTGGAGGTCTAGGCAAATATGCCCACGCCTTTAATCTAAATAATTCCTCGACGGCTTTGCCTCGGGCCTGCCTCTGGCAGGCAGGCCTGCCGGAGGCAGGGTTTCCGATTACACCTCCCCTTGGGGGAGGTCGGAATTGCCTTTTCGCTCCCGAAGCGTCGGGACCGGGTGGGGCAAAATATAAAATTTCGGTTCCCGATGATAATCGGGATGAAACCGGCGAAACCAGCCTACCGGCTGGCAGGCCTGCCAGCCGGTAGGCTGGTACCCCTATGGCTTGCCTTGGGGATAGCCTTCCTACGGCAGGCAGGTCGGTTTCAAGAAATTTTTTATTTTAGTACTCAATTGCCTATTTGTTATATTCTCTGATTGTACCTGGCACTTTTCCTTTCCCAAGGCTTTCAGGAATAAAGCAAAGCGCTCTCGTATTTTATTGTTCCATCTTTTTGCAACCCAGCTGGCCGGTTCTCCATTTTCATTGTACTGTACTACAGCACTTCCATCGTAATCATTTGTTAGCAAATAGTCTGGTACAGCATTGTTATTTGGATAAAACGTTGCGTCTTGTATTTGAATAAATAATTTTTTACCGTGCTTTTTATGGTAGTTGTAGTCCTTTTTTAATATCGAAAAATCATATTGTCCTTTTTGAGTTTCAAAATTTTTCCAAAAGCACATAATTTGGGCACCTTTAAACATTGGGTGTTTGAGTAATGGATGGTCAATAATCTCGTTTCTTTCGCGTGCAAAATAAACAAAATGTTGAATGTTGTCCTCAGGGATGGGACAAGTTGCACTTAAATATTTTTTGTGAGCGTCTTTATACTTTTCAGCGATATTTTCTTCATTCTGTCCGAAACCAATTTGATTGGACATAAAACACACACCCTTAACAATGTAGTATTTACAAATTTGAATATCATTCGTTATTTTGCATGAAGTTTTTTTCTTGTATTGGGTTGGGTACAACAAAAGAATTAGGTCACCAAAATCGCAACCCACATTATTTCACTCGTACCGAATCAGGCACCAAACCGGTATAGTCTCCCCCGTTTCTGATAACATCTCTAACAATTGAAGAGCTTATATATGATTTGCCCGATGAAGTAAGTAGAAAAACGGTCTCGATTTCGGTCAGTTTGCGGTTGGTATGGGCAATGGCTTTCTCAAATTCAAAATCTGCAGGGTTGCGTAATCCCCTTAAAATAAAATTGGCATCTACTTTTTTACAAAAATCAACAGTAAGACCTTCGTATGTAAGCACTTTGATCTTAGGTTCGTCTCTAAAAGATTCTTTGATAAAGCCCATACGTTCATCAACCGAAAACATATACTTTTTTTCTGCGTTGATGCCTATGGCGATGACAAGTTCGTCAAAAAGTGTGATACCCCTTTGTATAATATCATAGTGGCCCAAGGTCAATGGGTCGAAAGAACCAGGAAAAATTGCACGCCTCATTTGTAGTATTTTCTATAAAGTGAATAAAGTTACCTATTTTTCAGTTAAAGCTTCATCAATTGCACTTTCGAACAATTGTGAGAGCGAGATACCGGCAACATTAGCTTGTTGGGGTAAAATACTTTCTTCTGTGAGCCCCGGTGTGGTGTTCATTTCAAGCATATAGGGTTCGCCCTTGACAAAAATGAACTCGCTTCTTGTGAAGCCTGTCATTTTTAAGACATCGTAAGCCCGTTGTGCCAGTTGGGTCACTTTTTTTTCTTGCTCTTTTGATATTCGGGCGGGAGTGACCTCTTCAGATTTACCTTCGTATTTGGCCTCATAATCAAAAAAGTCGTTTGCTGTCACTATTTCGGTTACGGGTAAAACCTTTGTTTGCCCATGGTACTTGATTACACCCACCGATACTTCGGTACCGTCAAGAAAGGCCTCGATCAATATCTCATCATCTTCTTTGAAGGCGTTTTCTATGGCCGGCATTAATTTTTCTTTTTCGTAAACTTTTGATATACCAAAGCTGCTGCCCGCTTTGTTCGCTTTTACGAAACAGGGTAGCCCCACTTTTTTCACAATGGCGTTTTCATCGATTTTGTCTCCAAGATTCAAATGGTACGAAGCTGCCGATTTTATGCCATAGGTTTTTATGACGCTTAGAAAATCACGTTTATTGAAGGTGAGCGATGATTGATAGAAATCACATGATGTTTGTGGCATTCCAATTAGTTCAAAGTAAGCGGGCATCAAGCCATCTTCACCGGGCGTACCGTGAATGGCATTGAAAACACAATCAAAACGGAGGGTGTCACTGCCAATACTTACGGTAAAATCATGACGGTTAACATCAAATTCATTTTTATCAGCATCAACATACACCCATTTGTCTTTAAAAATATGTATGCAATAGGCATCGAATTTTTCGGTGTTCAAATAAGTATAAACGACCATACCACTCTTCAGCGAGATTTTGTACTCTTTTGAGTACCCACCCATGATAATGGCTATCTTTTTTCTCATAAAATTGGTTTGTTCTTAATCTTAATGCCTGTAATACCAGTTCAAAGTAAAGAAAAAGTGTTGGGTTTTATGGGCTTAGTATCGTTTTTTTTAAATGGTGGTGCCGTACCACGGGGGAATAAATGTTCATTTCTTATCTTTGTCGGGATAAATCAAACCAATGAGAAATTTTTTCAGCTTTCTAAGAAGTAAAACTTTTTTAATACAGTTGGGCCTAGCCGTATTGGCTTTAGTGATTTTGGTTTTTCTGTTATTGCGTTGGTTGAACAGTACTACCAATCACGGAGAGTTTGTTGAAGTACCTGATTTTTCGAAAATGACGGTAACCGATATGCGCAAGGCCATAGATGAGGCCGATTTAAGGTATGAGGTTTTAGACTCGGCAAATTACAACCCTGATTACCCTCAGTTTTCGATTATTGAGCAAGACCCCCCAGCAGGCAATAAGGTAAAAGAGAATCGAAAGATCTATTTTACCGTGAATCCGTCAGGGTACAAGAAAGTGACCGTGCCCCAAGTCGTACAGGTCACCCGAAGAAACGCTGCTTCGATGTTACGGGCAGTTGGTCTTGATGTACAGCGGGTAACTTATATTGACGAACTTGGTAAAGACATGGTCTACTATATTAAATATAAGGGCAAGCGTATTAAAGAAGGTGATAAACTGCCCAAAACTTCTAAGATCGAACTGGTCTGTGGCAATGGTACGATTACTTCTAGAGCAAAAATCAAGGCAGATTCTGAATAGGCTATGAAAACGCAAAATAGTCTAGAACCCAGTGAAGATGAACTTTTTGAACATCATAGGTTTGTAGCTTCAAAAGGCCAAGAGCCTTTACGTGTTGATAAATTCTTGATGAATTTCATCGAAAACGCCACCCGAAATAAAATTCAGAAGGCAGCTAAAGATGGTCATGTGTGGGTGAACGGCCAGATCGTAAAACAGAATTACAAGGTAAAGGCAGGTGATGAGATAAAAGTACTTTTTGAACATCCGCCGCACGAGTTTTTGTTGGTTCCTGAAGATATTCCTTTAGATATCGTTTATGAAGACGATGTACTTCTAGTAGTAAATAAACCTGCCGGAATGGTGGTACACCCTGGTCACGGCAATTATTCTGGCACCTTGATCAATGCCCTGATTCATCATATTGATAACTTACCGGTAAATAGTAACGAACGGCCAGGCCTCGTGCATCGTATTGATAAAGATACCTCGGGCCTATTATTAGTGGCCAAGACCGAGGCCGCTATGACACATTTGGCAAAACAGTTTTTCGACAAGACCTCTGAGCGAGAGTACGTCGCCTTGGTATGGGGCAATATGGAAGATGATAGCGGAACCATTGAAGGCAACATCGCCCGCCACCCGAAAAACCGACTTCAAATGCACGTTTTTCCCGATGGAGAAGAAGGTAAGGAGGCTGTTACCCATTTCAAGGTGATCGAACGTTTGGGGTATGTTACCTTGGTGTCTTGCAGGCTTGAGACGGGTAGAACACATCAGATTCGTGTTCATATGAAATACATTGGCCATACGTTGTTCAATGATGAGCGTTACGGGGGCGAGCGAATATTGAAGGGCACTACCTTTACCAAGTACAAGCAATTTGTTGACAACGTTTTTAAGATATTGACACGACAGGCATTACACGCAAAGACCCTAGGTTTTATACACCCGGTCACTAATAAAATGATGCGTTTTGAGTCCGAGCTTCCCCAAGACATGGCCGAGTGCATTGAAAAATGGCGGCACTATTCAAATCATAGCCAGTAAGTTTAACGAGTTATTTAGGTATAGATAACTTCAATACCCCTATCAACAACTCTTTTGAAACAAGGTAGGTTTTATGAGTAAACCTCTTTATTTTTATATAAAATTAGATGGATTATGAAAATTGTTATCTCTCCGGCGAAATCACTTGATTTTGAAAGTAAATTGCCCACATCAAAATATACCCAGCCTGATTTTTTAGAACAGGCCGAAAAGTTGAACAAGATCTTGGCCAAGAAAAAACCCAAGGTATTGTCAGAACTGATGCATATTTCAGATAAATTGGCCGATCTCAACTGGCAACGTAGCCAACAGTTTTCAACACCTTTTACGCCTGAAAATGCCCGCCCTGCGGTTTATGCCTTTAATGGCGATGTTTATCAAGGCTTGGATGCGTATACCATCTCAGGCAAGAAATTGGATCAATTACAAGATGCCCTGCGTATTTTATCAGGTCTCTACGGAGTCTTAAGACCTTTAGATCTTATGCAGCCCTATCGTTTGGAAATGGGGACACAGATGAAAATCGGCCGTCAAAAGAACCTTTATGAATTCTGGAAAAAAGACCTTACCCAACATTTGAACGAGGAGTTGAAAGAAGAAGAACTTTTTGTCAATTTGGCGAGTAATGAGTATTATAGCGTTATTGATGAAAAGGCTTTGAAAGTGCCCGTTATCGCTCCCGTATTCAAAGATTGGAAAAACGACAAATTGAAGGTCATCAGTTTTTATGCAAAAAAAGCGCGGGGATCCATGGTACGGTACATCATTGATTCAAACGCAAAAACTTTGGATGATATCAAGGGTTTCAACCTTGATGGCTATATGTTCAGCCAAGAACATACCCTAAAAGAAAACCAACCCACCTTTATTCGTTAGAGTATTTTTCAAAAGCAACCGTTTTGGTTTTAGAGCATCTACTATCTAAAAAGCTAAGTGATGAAAAATACAATAGTCTTACTTCTTATGGTTTTATTTTTTTCTGTTGGTTGTACCGATAGCGACGATGATATTGCAGCAAGCATTCGAATAAAAAACACCAGCACTATCAATTTTGATAAGGTACAAGTAGGCGATGCCGATACATCGCATGGCAACATCGCCCCAAATGAATATTCAGAATATTTAAAATACGGAACGGCCTATGAATATGCCTATATCAAAATAGAATCGGGTAGTGAAACCTAATGTGTTACAACCAATAGATTTCGTTGGTGAAAAGCCATTGACACCCGGTTTTTATACCTATGAATTGAATGTTACCGAAACAAATAATGTTACTTTGAATTTTGTGACCGACTAAGAGAGTTTTTCGTTTGATTCACCATCACTTCGAATACTACCTCTTTCAGTATAAAACAAACCTAGTGAAAGCTAACTGCCCTTTCTTATTTTTTCTTTTTAACGGTTTTCTTTTTGGTGACAGCCTGTACTTTTTTCGCTTTCTTCGGTCTTCTGGCACCGTAAGACTTATTTGATATTTTTCCTCTTTTTGTTTTTTTGTCTCCTTTTCCCATAGTCTATCATTATTGGTTTTGGGTAAGTTACTAAATTGATTTTTAAATCCCTCATTGAGGGCTTAACCTGCTCGCCAGCAAGGCGGGTTTCCCGAGGCTGCCTACCCGTACCGACTGGGCCCGGGCCGACCGGCACGGGCGAGCCTCGAAATCAAAAGTATTTTTTCGTAAGCATACCCCACACCCCTGCCTGCGGCAGGCAGGCTTGGATTCAGATTGTTGATTTTCAATTTGTAAACCTCGGCACTGATTGTCTATTTAGATAAATTTGATTACACCACAAGGCATAAAATAACAATATAGTTGTTATTTTAGTGGCATGTATTTTTACCTAATTATTGCCTTGCAAGTGTACTGCGCCTATCATTGTTTTGTGAATAGGAATAATTACTATTGGTTTTTTGCCATATTGTTTCTACCAGCGATAGGTTCTATTCTGTATTTGTTTGTAAACGTTATTCAGAAAAGGGATGTAGATAAGGTACAGGCCAATATAATATCGGCCATCGCTCCCACTAAAAAGATAACCGATTTAGAGAAAAAGGTCAAGTTTGCCGCGACCTTTCAGAACCAAGTGAATTTGGCAGATGCCTATCTTGAGACAGAATACTATGAGAAGGCGATCGAAAATTACGAGGCATCGTTAAAAGATGTTTTTCAAAATGATTTCTATACCATTTCAAAATTAGAAGAGGCATATTATTTTTCCTCACAGTTTGATAAGGCCATTGCATGTGCCGAAAAAATATCGGCGGATCAAAAATTCACAAAATCGAAGGCAGCGTTTTTATACGCTTTGGCTATAGAAAAGAAAGGAAATGTCACAGCTGCGGAAGAATACCTGAAAACATTCGATGCCCCGTACAGTAGATACCAAGAACGATTGGAATTGGCCAAATTTTATATAAGGAACGACAAGCACGATCAAGCCTGCGTGCTTCTTCAAGAAATCGTCACCGAATCTGAGGGCATGTCAAAACAGAGTTACCGTCAAAATAGAATGCTGCTCGGCAAGGCCAAAGAACTTTTAGAAAAAGAAGCGTGATGTTCAAGCATGTACACCCTTATGAGCCCTTTCTTTTCGAAGAAGCCACCAAACTGATTGTAGGCACTTTGCCACCACCTAGGTTTACAACAAGAGATCTAAAACCTGATGATGTCGATTTTTGTTATGGTAGCAGAAACGGACAGCTTTGGCCTATCTTAGACGAGCTTTTCAAGCTCAATTTAAAATACGAAACCACTGACTTTGCCGCCCAACAGCGCAAAGATTTTTTGTTGCAACAAAAAATAGGGGTGTGCGATATTGTAGCAAGTGCAGAACGTATAAAAATAGATGCCTCTGATTTGGGCATGCAGAACATCAAACTGAGAAATCTAGTGCGCTACCTAAATGAATATCAAAATGTAGATACGCTTTTGTTTACAGGTGGTAACAGTAAAAATGGCCCAGAGTATTTTTTTAGAAGACACCTGAAAGAATATGGCCTTGCGCTAAAAGTGATTTCTGATATAGTACCGAGAGTACACCAATTTGAAATATCGCCTGCAAGAACCATTAAGACGGTATCTCTGATAGCCCCCTCCGGAGCGGCAAATAGGGCCATTGGCAGTATGGCCGAATACAAAAGCCTTAAAGATAAAAACCCCAAGTTCAACACCTTTGATTATAGGGTCTTACAGTACGGTCGTTTTTTTTAGATGATTCGGTATACTATTTTTTTCGGTAATGCGCTTAGCGATGGGCAGAAAAGTGAAAAGCGCATAGCGTAAATAAGTAGTTTCGGGTGATAATAAATTAA
>UOEL01000139.1_pt1 | contig 10147 bp, 5 predicted proteins | sample 1989351 | NCBI WGS metagenome assembly UOEL01 (sample SAMEA4712195, study PRJEB27164) | hydrothermal vent metagenome | biome: marine basaltic hydrothermal vent biome; feature: marine hydrothermal vent; material: mineral | place: Pacific Ocean | collected 2011-06-14/2011-07-23 | depth 1719 m
TAGAAGAAGTTTTAACTACTGTTTCCTTTTCCTTGTCTGACTTTTTTAAATGGGTGCGCCATTTATAAATACGTTGTACAGCTACACCGAGTTCGTCTGCTAGTTCTTTTATATTCTCTCGCTGATAACTTAAACGTACGGCTTCCAATTTAAATTCTGGTTTGTAAACTCGTTTTTTCATGATTTCATCATATTTATTTCTGCCTTAATATCTTTAAAATAATGTCCTAATAAAAGTAGGTATTCCAGTATGGATGGAAAGGGAAGAGCTATTGACAATGTATTCATAGAACGCCTCTGGAGAAGTGTTAAATACGAAAGTATCTATTTAAACCCTCCCTGTTCTGGTATCGATTTATACAAACAATGTGAATGGTACTTTAACTACTATAACAATCAAAGAAGACATCAAGGAATCGATAATCAAATACCTTTTAAAAGGTATTTGATTAAACAACGAAAAGCAGCATAATGAATATAAATCAGAACTTAATTTAAGCTGTAAACTGTCCTAATAATTGGGGTGTCATCAAAGGAACGGTTAAAGAATCAAAGGAAGTTTAAGAATTTCATTACATTGCCTTAAAAACAATTTGGTAGGGCCATCTGTATTATTAATCAAGTCTGCTTGTTTAAATTTTTTCTTGGCAATTTTGAACTCTTTATTTTGAAAAGCTTTTAAACCCGCAGAAAAATAATTGCAAAACCTCTTATACTCTTTTGTTGAACCATTGCCCAACTCGCTATCCACAGCGTATATTTTTACCTCATTTTGCTTTCCCCTTATTAATACGGAGTCTATTTCACGGCAGTTAAAATTTTCAGAAACATTTTGGTATGTATTCTCACAGATCAAGATTTTTACTTTATACTTTTTTGTTTCACTTTCTAACCTTGCTGCAAGATTGACGGGGTCACCTATTACGGTATATTCAAATCTTTTTTCGGAGCCAATATTTCCAGAGATAACATTTCCTGTACTGATGCCAATGCCAATATTGAGATTGACCCCCAAATTTTTTTGTTGGTTCAAATCTTCCAACAGTTTAAACATATTCAAAGCACATTTAATAGCGTTATTGGAATCGCCGGAATTTGTATATGGCACCCCAAATACGGCCATTACAGCATCCCCTATGAACTTATCTAAAATACCATTGTGATTATGGATAGCATCCACCATTGAATTAAAATATTTATTTAATAATTCAACTATTTGAGTTGCGCCTAATTCCTCGGTGAGTTTTGTAAAATTCCGAATGTCGGAAAATAGAATACTACATTTTCTATTTTTGCTTTGTAGTATGGATAGGTCATCTTTATTAATAACCTCATTAACTAGATGCTGCGGAATATATCTGCTGAGATTAGAGCGTATTCTTTTTTCTTTTGTAATATCTTGAAAAACATTTACAGTTCCTATAATTTCTCCGTTGGAATCTTCCATAGGAAGAATACTTAGATTCGTTATAACATTTTTGAATTTTTCGGTCTTGAACTCAATGCCGTATTCGTAATGTTTTTTGCCCGTTTCCATTGATTCAAAGCTATATTTCAAAAGCGATACTATCTCATCGTTCAGTCCTTTTAGCTCTTGACCACTTAAATTTTGATTTACATCTAAATCAAACATTCTGTAAAATGTATTGTTGGCAGTTTGAATTTTATGTGATTTATCAATGGTAACAATACCGTTATCTAAATTTTCTACCAAAACATTCAGGTAGTTCTTCATCCCGTTTATTTGGTCAAAAAGTTGGGCATTATCCAAGGTGATTCTTATTTGACTTGCAAAACCTTCAAGAATTGATAAATCGCTCATTTCAAAAATACCCTCAATCTTATTGATTACCTGAATTACCCCTAGTATTCGATTATCGGAATTAAAAATGGGAACACTTAAAATGGATTTGGTTCTATACCCAGTTCTTAAATCTATCGAAGCATCAAAAGAAGGATGTTCATACGGGTTGTTTACGATGCTCGCTTTCTTATTTTTAGCGACAAGCCCAACAATTCCTTTTTTTGTTCGAACAGTTTCGATTTCAAGATTCTTTGCATATTTAGTCCATAATTCTCCTTTTTCCTCATCCATAAAAAAGAGTGAACTGCGATCTGCTTTGGTAATTTCAGCAGCTTTTAGCATTATTAGTTGAATTAAATTATCTAAATCTAATTCGGAAGAAACCGTGCTGAAAACCTCTAAAAGGGTTGCATAGTTATTTTTAATCTGCTCACTTGCATAATACAATTTTGCATTTTTTATTACCAATGAAATGGTAGCTGCAAAGCCTTTTAGAATCGATATATCGTTTTTTTTGAATATCCCTCTTTTTTTGTTCAATGATTGTATCACCCCAATAATTAGATTCTCTTCATTAAATACGGGAACGCATATAGCAGTTCGAGTAGAGAAGCTCAATTGTTCGTCGTAAGACCTATCAAATACATTTGAGGCTAGAACATTATTTTCAATAACAGCGATGCCTTTCGAAAAAGCAGCACCAACTATTCCCTTACCAATTGGAACTGAAATCGATAAATTTTCCACTCCTTGGGCAACGATGGTTTCCAATACCAATAAATCTCTGTTGAATAGGAAAAAAGAACTTCTTTCTGCGTTCAATGCAAGGGAGATATGTTCCAAAACATCGTCTACCTCTTTCAAAAGCCTCTTATTCTTCATATTTGGGATTGTACATGGGGTTCGCAATTTTGTTTCTTTTGTATTCAGCAATCAGTTTTTTTACCCCATGCCCCGAAGCGATATCTAACAGATTGACTGAGCATAAACTCATTAGACGAAGGGTTCTGTCGAGTTCATCTTGGTGCAGCCCTAAACTTTCGTCAAATTCGGCCATATTGTAAGCTGCGTTTTTGACTATCGTTTTCAGCATTTCAAAACCTATTTTTGAAATTGAAGGTTTTCCCAAATAATTCTCTAGCCTGGCACCAGAAGTATAGTTAGGATAGTTTTCCAACCCTATAAATTTCAAAAACCAATTGGCGTTGAATTTTCCAAGCACTTTACTGATTCCCATATAATCTGCTATTAGTTCATCATGCATATTATTAGCCATATGACCATAATAACGAAGCGTGAAAAAGTGAGTGCACTCATGCTCCAATCTTATTTTTAGGGAATGTTCTATCCATTTTTTATATGGAATTCCCAAGGATTCAGAAGTTACTCCGCTATAAGGTTTATGGCTTAAAACAATGATTTTATCCTGATACAATGATTTTGTGGGAAGAATATTTTTTATAAACTCCTTACTCCAGCTCCCTGATAGATTTGTAGCCATCCAATTTGTTTTAAGCTCTAGAATACGACCCCAGTTGTTAATGCCTTTTATCATGGCCGCTCCCATTGATTTTGGAATATGAACGGGTTCATTGCGATGTGAAAGTGCCCTTACTATATGTGAAAAATCTTCACAATTTGGAACAATTAAAACAGGAATCTTACCTGCCACACTCTGATATATGAAAAGTTCTAGGGAATTGGGATCGCTTAGCCAAAGACCTGATGCGGATGCCATTTTATCTGTGGCCATTCCTCTAAGGGTAGCATCTCGATAGTTGTTTAATTGGCTTATGTTCTTTTGAATTGGAAATCGAAATTGTATCAAATAGGATTGTAGCGTTTTAAATACCCCTTCTTTTTCAGATTCTCTAAGATACCTCTCCCAAGTGGTTACATAGTTCTCGTCGGAAAGTGGAAGGCTTCCTAAATATTTATTTTTAGCTACAAACTTATTTTCAGCATAATCGCTTATTTCCCGAGCTACTGTATCGTCTTTAGTAACGTTTGGTGACAAACGATATTTCGTTTCTTGTTTGGTCATACGTATGTTTAGGCAATCTGTCTCTTTGCTAATTTGGAGAAAAGTCCATCTTGCTCCATAAGTTCGTGGTAGGTTCCCGATTGTACTATTTCGCCTTTATCCATAACATAAATGGTATCTGCATTGATTATGGTGCTTAACCTATGTGCGATTACAATACGGGTAGCTTGCAAATTGTCTAAGCTTTCTGAAACAATATTTTGCGTATGATTGTCCAATGCACTTGTTGCCTCATCCATAAACAATAATCTAGGTTTATGTGCTATTGCCCTGGCAATCATTAAGCGTTGTTTTTGCCCTCCTGAAAAAGTACCTGCTCCCTCGCTTACCATGGTGTGCATTTCCATAGGCATTTGTTTGATGTCGTCTTCCATTCCGGCCATACGTGCCGCATCCCAGGCATCATCAAGACTAAGTTCTGAGTTACCAACAATATTCTTATAAATACTACCTGACATTAATGCTCCATTTTGTAGAACAACACCTATTTGTTGGCGCACCAAATCTTTGTTCATTGAATCGAATGAATTGCCATCATAGTACACTGAACCTGCTTCTGGCTCTTCAAACCCCAGTAAGATTCTCATTACCGTAGATTTTCCTGATCCAGAAGGGCCAATGAAAGCGACCATTTCACCTGATTTAATTTTAAGTGAGATATCTTTTAGCACCAAGGGTTGGTCTTCATCGTATCTAAAAGAAACGGAATTCAACTCAATTTCCCCACTCAATTCTCCAGGGTCTGTACTGTGTTCTGAAGACTCTGGAGTTTCTTCTAAAAGGGGCTTTACCCGCTCATATAGGGTTACTATAGTCAAAGAGGAAATCAAGGCCATACTCATTCGCAAAGAATCATTTAAGAACTGATTAAAGGCACTGATAAATGCCATAAACGCACCAACGGTAATGAGACCCGTGTTCGCCGAAGTAGCCGTGGTAAACGTATAGTAGATAAACGAAAAGAAAAAAATATTGGTGAATAAAGAATACGAACCGTTAAATACCTCAATGAAGTTCTGATAGCTCCCTGATTTAAAGGCCAACTTCTTTAGATTTGCGAACTTGGTTGCCCATAAGGTAAATATTCGTTTTTCTGCACCTGTAATTCTTATTTTGGTGATTCCCGATAGAAACTCGAACAGAAAACCTTGTATATCTCCCTGTTCATCAGAAATATCCCTGTCATATTTCAATTTCAGCCACCCGATACTGGCAATGAAAATCATGGCTACCACAGCCAGCCCAACACCTATCCAAGCGAGACTGGAATCGTAATAGAAAAGCAAACCCAAATTCACAACAGAAAATGCCCCACTCAATACTGCCGTCATAACCGTGCTTGAAAGAATTTGTCGTATCGCGTTAATGCTCAACGCCCTGTTGGTGAGATCGCCCGCAGTATATTTTTTATAAAAAGAAACAGGCAAACGTAGTAAGTGATCCATAAGGCCACCTTGTAAGTTTAAATTTGACTTGGTTTCTACTCGAAGCTGTAGTACACCTTGAACCAATTGTAAAAGAGCCGTAACAATGCCAATGATCAGCATAATGCCGAAAACTTCAAAAAGCATTCCCCGATCTGCTGTGGGGATGACATCATCGAACATAACCCCAGATAATATCGGCACCAATAACCCTAAAATACTTCCAGCAAAAGCTGCCAAAATCAAATATTTAGCATCCTTTTTAACTCCTTGAAGTGCAAAGTTCATAATTTTCTTTAAGGATGTCATTTTGCTGTCAAAAGCAAAGAAAAACATATAGGCTATAGGCTCTAACGTCTCGGCATAATCATTGGCGATGATTTCTTCGGTGTTTGTTTCGACATCTCTGAAGACATACGATTTTGCATCTTTTTGTAGTAACGCTATCGGCTTTTTACCTTCTTTGGAGAATGCAAGCATATGACCGTTTTCTTCTTTCCACCAAGTGCCCCTTAAAATTACTTTTCGAATTCTGACATTTGAGGCCTGCCCTATTGCGAACAACTGATTGCTCATACTATTATCGCCATAGCTTTCCATATATTTGGGAGCCACAAAATCAAATCCCACTGCCCCTCCAATTTGTTGGCAAGTAGCTAAAAGTGGATTGTCATGGTCGATATCGGATACATGAAAGCTACCTGTGGTTTTTGAAGAATCATTGGAAACAATTCCACTCAATTCATGTAAGGTGGCGTTTAATTTTTCTCCATCGGTTTGAATTTTGGTGATAATTCGTTCTTTCTCCTGATTTTTTAAATACCCCTGATTTTCAATTATTTTCTGATAAAAGTGTTTTTGGATGTCGTTCAATGCCAACATAAAGAAAATATCGTCTTTAAGCACTTCCTTGGTGTCCAAAACCTTTACCTTGGCATCTTTATCCAAGGGTTTTATCCATAGTTTGTTGCTGACCGGAAAAGGATAGGAATACTTAGCCTCTGAACTGTGGCGTATTGTATCTGCATATTTTGATATATCGCCTTCAACAGTACTGCACCATACCAATCCTTTGGTCGGGTATGCAATCTCATTTTCATTTAATGACACTTCCAGGTCGTTGCCTAAAGTCGTATATACCCTAGGAATGTTTTCTTGGTATAATTTATCAGCCAGTTTTAATATCCATTTATTGATATGGAATTTCAGAAAAGTATGATCTACGACCAATAGCTCATTCTTGTTCAGTTCTAATAGTTTGGCATCAGAACTGACTGCTAATAGCTTCACACCAGATGTTAACTTCTCGGCTAAAAGGCTGAATAACAACTCTCCCTTTTTTGCCCTATACAAATGGGTCAATTGACTGGTATAACTTCCCTCTTCAGAAATGGTAACATAGTAAACATCTACCTCACCCGAGGTAACCATCCAAAACTTATCGTGATTCTCAAGAATCATAGGTTTATTGGCCCCTAAACTTATTTTTTTTCTACCTGACATAATCTTGGTCTTATTGAAGTCATTTAAACTTTTTCTTTTACCTGCGTAATTTCACACCTGCCTGCAGGCAGGTTTTGCACCCTAATTTTGTCATTTTTTAGTACCGTAACAACTGCTATGCTACTAAAAAATGACTTCATTACGGCACAAAAGCCGAAATTCCCGCCCATCTGGCAGGCGGGCTCGGTTCCAAACAAAAAGCTTAAATCACTTCATTTTGAACTGATCAATTCGGCATATAATCCATTTTTTTTCAATAATTCGGTATGTGAGCCTCGCTCCACAATTTTTCCGAATTTCAGCACTATAATTTCATCACAATCTTTAATTGTACTCAGTCTATGCGCGACTATCAAACAGGTACAACCTCGTCTCTTTATATTGTCCATCACCAATTTCTCTGATTTTGGATCTAAGGCACTTGTGGCTTCGTCCATTAATAATATTGATGGATTCAACGTTAATGCCCGGGCAATTTCTAACCGCTGACGTTGACCCCCACTAAAATTAGCACCACGTTCAGTTACCGCCCCGTCATAAGCATCTACTCGCTCCGCTATAGTTTCATGTATTTCGGCATCGTGCGCAGATTTGATGATTTGATGTTCTGGTACTCGATGATCCCAAAAGGAGATGTTCTCTTGTATGGATCCTTTGAATATCAATACTTCTTGATCGATTACGGCAACAGATTCGTTTATAATATGACGGGGTATCTCCTTTCTAGAAATTCCGTCAAACAAAATTTCCCCTGTCCACGGTTCATATAAGCCTGCTACCAATTTTGCAATGGTAGATTTTCCACTTCCCGATCCTCCGACCAAGGCAACTCTACTACTAGGCTTTAATTTTAAACTAAAATCTTCTATTAGTGCTGGCATTACTTTACTATAGCCAAAGGATAGGTTTTTAATTTCTAAATGCCCAATTAGTTTATCAACGGAAATTCCGTCCTTTTCATGAACGTCTTGCACATCTGAAGAGTTTTTATCAGTTATTTTTGAAACTGAATCAACGGTCTCTTTTTGATCAAACTCATCAGAGGTTTCATAGTTTAGAACATCGTCTATTCGATTCATATCACCATCGGTCTCTTGAAGCAGGCTTCCTACGGAGACCAATTGGTTTACAGGGCGCATAAAGTTGCTCATGAGATATAAAAAAGCGACCAACATACCCAAGGTCATTTGACCATCCATGACCCGCATAGCTCCCACTCCCAGAATAATAGTGGTGTTCAGTGACATTAATAGAGGAGGAATAATATTCAATCTGATGGTTAGCCATCCTAATTCTTGTTGTGCATTTATGACCTTGGCCAAATAGCCTGACCAATTCATAAAAAAGTCATTTTCACGACCTGAAGCCTTTAGGGTCTCGATCATACTTATTCCTGAGGTAGTTGTTCCCAATAATTTTCCATTTTCATTGATAAGACGGCGATTTCCATCTTTTCGTGCTCTGGAAACATACTGTAACGCAAACACGTTAATAGCAGCCATTACTACCCCGATTGTGGTCAACAACACATCGTAGGTAAACATCAACATTGCATAAAAAAGGACTACAATTACGTTGAGAACAGCATTGGCCAATTCACCACTTAAAAGTCGGGCCACTTTATCATTTAGGGTTACCCTGCTACCAATTTCACCACTATACCTTTGTGTAAAAAACGCTATGGGCAAATGAAATACGTGCCATAAAAACTTGCTTGATGTGGTGAGGGCCAATTTTGTCTCTAAGCGGAGTAGATAGTATTGTTGTATATAAACCAACGCTGAATTCATCAATAACATTCCGCCCATTACCAATAACAGGGGCATTACAAAACCCGACACTTGGTTTACCAAATATTTATCAATGAAAATTTGGGTAAAAGAGGGAATGACAAGCCCTGGTACTACCAAGAACAAGCTGGCCAATACAATGAAAACAACACTTAGTTTAGAACTGGAAATTCGTGCGACCAATGAAGGTATCAGACCTGTTTTCTCATTCCCTTTTTCAAAATTATCGGTTGGTTTAAAGGTCATAACCACACCTGTAAATGCCTCATCAAATTCTTGATGGCTTATATAATATCTGCCTTGTGCAGGGTCACTTAGGTAAACACGGTCTTTGGTAAAACCTTCTATGACCAAAAAATGATTGAAGTTCCAGAAAATAATAGCGGGCATTTCCATTTCCTGAAGTTTTTCGATGGATTTCGCATACCCCTTTGACTCAAGGCCATATTCTCGTGCCGCCCTTAAAATATTGGTCGCTTTGAGGCCATCTCTTGAAACCCCACAGGCGATGCGTAATTTTTCCAAGGGTACGATCTTTCCAAAATAGGCCAAGATAATACTCAATGCCGCTGCACCGCACTCCACGCCTTCCATTTGTAAAACGGTAGGAGTTTTTACACGCCCTTTTTTATCCAATTTTAGAATATTCGCTATCATTTTTATAATTTCTGAAAGGTTCGTTTTTAGTATAGATCAAAAAATTTCTTTAGAGCAGGTACTACAATAGTTGCCGGAGGTTCAGATTTTACGGTTACCTTACCCATACAAGAAGTGCCTTCATTGATCAGCACATTTGGGCCTTGGGCAGAAGTCCACCGAAATCCACTATAGGAGTCAGGGTCTTTTTCAAACTTCACATGAACTTCAAAAGGGGCCCCCATTCCCAATAGCCCTTGTACTATTTGATCGTTCTTTACCAAGGTCATCATACCTTGTTGGGTAATGGGGAAATCGGACACATAGGTGACCGTAGCTTTCATAAAACCAAAATCTTGTGGTTGAACCGTTGATGGGGCTACCAAGGCTTCCATGCCCACTTTTATTTTTTTACCGTCTTGAGATGGTATATAAAGTACGCCCCGTAAATCACCCGCTAAACCGTCATGGTTTTTGAGTTTGAACAAGGGCGCTCCCTGTCCTACGATAATACCTACATCTGTAAGAACTTCAACTACCTGACCGCTGTACGAACTTCGAATATTCGACTGTATATCATACCGTTCTTCCAATTGCTCAATATTACGCTCTGCCTGTGCAATTCGTTGTTCGCCAATACTCATCTTCTGTTCTGAATCAAAATCAAGATTTAGCTTTTGAGAAGATGTTTGTGCCATTTGGGCTTTTAAACTTTCAATTTGATTTCGAGCGCCCTCAATTTGTTGCTCTGTGTTCACCACCTGAGAAGTGGTAATGAGTCCTTTTTTCTGTAAATCTTTCTCGGTGGTCAATTGATTCTTCAGAAAAGAGCGTATTTTTCTTTGTGTGCCAATTTGAAGTTGAATGCTTGAACGTTGTTGACCAATAAATTCACCTTGCAGTCGAGTATCTTGAGACCCAAAGGCTTGTAGTTGCTCTAATTCAA